>ERZ1292625.179-Hain-H41-01um-R1-179-length-109169-cov-8_pt1 | contig 109169 bp, 106 predicted proteins | sample MGYA00564400_ERZ1292625 | MGnify/ENA primary metagenome ERZ1292625 (study PRJEB36523, sample SAMEA6512639) | groundwater metagenome | collected 2019-01-08 | study: AquaDiva: Metagenomics assemblies of 32 groundwater samples
AAGATCAAAAAATTACTTGCTTCTTCGGCGGGGTCCATAGACGGCTTGGCCTACATGTTTGGCCTTCGTCCTACTGCAAACATGTAGGCCAAACGTTATGTCTGAGCTTTTTCGACAGCTAAAAATTCTCTATTTTCTTCTAAGCTACAACAAAAAAACCTAATGTACTTGTGGATTTTGCAAAGCATTTTGAATTTGTTGCAGTCGTTCCGATTTGCTAATCACTGAGTCGTGAATGGCTTGCAGGCGAACCAAAAGTTTTTCTTTGGCGATTTTAATGGCTTCAAAAATATCGTCAGCCAAGCCTTCATCTTGGATTTTTGTATCACCTTCTTTTAAAATAATCGCAATTCGATACATTTTAGGTAATTTTTCAATCAGCTCAGTTTTTCCTTCTGATTCAAGTTGGAGCATTAATTTTTTTGGATCGCGCGCAATAACGGCAATAACCGTATCCGCAGTTACAAAGGGTTCAAACTCAAGAATCTGCTGATAAATATAGGACTTAACCTCTGGACTCTTTTCAAGAAGTTTAACTGAAGGGCTTCGAAGGTTCGACATAAGGACCTCCTTTGGCTACCTCTTAATTCTAACATTGGGGCTCTTTTCAAGCACGTCAAGCGAGGTCCTGATTCAAAAAAATCGACAAAAAGCCTGTAATTGGCCCCCACGGCCAGTTTTATGAGACAGCGTCTCAAATCAATCCATTTCGCATTGATTTTTTTTAATGGATTAGGTAGCTGATAGTTATGAGTGAAATAAAACTTATTGATTGCTGGAAAACTCGACTAGCCGACGAATTTGAAAAACCGGTAATGAAATCTTTACGCGAATTTTTGTTTAAGGAAATTAAGGCGGGAAAAAAAATTTTTCCTCGAGGCGAAGAGTATTTCGCTGCTTTGAATGCTGTCCCTTTTGAAAAAGTTCGAGTGGTGATTGTAGGGCAGGATCCTTATCACGGTCCTGGGCAAGCTCACGGACTGTGTTTCTCGGTAAAAGACGGAGTCGATTTCCCGCCGTCACTTCAAAATATTTTTAAAGAATTAAATCAAGATTTGGGACTAGCGATTCCTTCCAATGGAAACCTTTCCGCCTGGGCTAAACAAGGCATTTTGCTTTTAAATAGCGTTCTTACCGTAGAGTGCGGCAAGGCGGGCTCGCACCAAAGCAAAGGTTGGGAAGAATTTACTGACCGAATCATTCATGTGCTTAATGAAGAACGGGAAAATCTTGTTTTCGTTTTATGGGGTGCCTACGCTCAAAAGAAGGCAGCCTTTGTTGATCGTAAAAGGCACTTGGTCATAGAAGCTCCTCATCCTTCTCCTTTATCTTCTTATAGGGGGTTTTTTGGTTCAAAACCCTTTTCGCGCATTAATAAGTACTTACAGACTAACCAGTTGCCCCAGATTAAATGGGACCTAACGTAGACCTTCTAATGAAACTTGATTTATTGGGCACTCCGACCTAAGTTGGCGAAATGAAATCCAAAGTTATTTTCAGGAATACCTTAGCTAAACGCTCCAGCTATCCTAACTCAACAGTGCTATTGTACGATCAAGATTTACTTAAATATTCTTTAAGCTTTCGGAAATGGGCTAAAGCCTTTTCCGTCCGCATTGGTTTACCTGCGGGCGAAGCTAGCAAAAGTTTAGAAAACTTTCCTGAACTTGTGCAAACAGTGCTGAAAGAGTCAGAAAATTTTTCTTCTCGAGAAATGACAATTCTGGTGGTCGGTGGCGGAACACTGACGGATCTTGGCGGCTTCTTAGCAAGCGTTATCAAGCGGGGGGTTAAATTAATTTTGGTACCCACCACATGGTTGGCAGCAATGGATAGTTCCCACGGTGGCAAAAATGGTTTGAACATTTCAAATTATAAAAATCAAATTGGAACTTTTTATTTTCCTGAAAAAATTGAAATCGTAAAAGAAATTCTTTTTGTACAGCCCGAACAAAGAGCGGTTGAGGTTTTTGGCGAACTGATGAAAATGGCTTTAATCTCGAAATCCAGTTTGTTTTCTCAACTGAAAAAAATAAAAAAAATAGATAATCAAAAAATATATTCTGCTTTGCCTTTGGCCATCAAAGCGAAGAACGACGTGGTTAACAAAGATCCGTTGGAATTAAAAAAAATTCGACATGTTTTAAATTTGGGACACACCTTTGCTCATGCCATCGAGGGCAGTTTTGATATTTCCCATGGGGAAGCGGTTTTGTACGGAGTTGTGTTCTCTTTGATTTGGAGTCGTTCGAATAAATTTTTATCTGATCGTGAATTTGAAGAAATTATTCAAGCCACAACTTGGCCCATTAGTTTTCAATCCGATATTTATCACCAACTTCTTCAGGCGCCTGTTTCTGATATTAAAAAATCCTTGATGCAGGATAAAAAACGATCGAATAAAGGAAATATCCTTGAGCCCTTTATTTATGGCCGAGGAAAAGTAGTTTTAAAAAGTATCGTTATTAACGATTTTTTATCTGAGTTTAAAAGACAACGAAAGCTCACGCAAAGGGCTGTTCATGCTTCAAAGTATTGAGATTCCCAGTTCAAAATCATTAATGAATCGAGCATTGATTTTACAATCTTATTTTCCAGCGCTTCAGATCCTAGGAAACACAAAAAGCGAAGACGTTCTTTATTTGCAACAATCATTGGCACGAATGTCTTCTGAGCGTGAATTGAATGTAGGTGAAGGTGGAACCACTTTGCGATTTTTGGCACTTCGGATCTCGCGGATACCTGGGAAGTGGATTTTGCGTGGAAAAGAATCCTTGTTCCGTCGTCCTCATGCGGGCTTAGCTGATCTTATGAATCAACTAAATATAAAAAACAACTGGGGAAAAGATTTTGTCGAAATTTATTCCGAAGGTTGGAAAATTCCATCAGAGATTTATATCGATTCCAAGGACAGCAGTCAGTTTGCAACATCCTTATTGTTGAATTCCTGCAACCTCGACAAGGATTTAAATTTTTCCATGCAAAAGGAACAAAATTCTGAATCTTACTTTGATATGAGTTTAAAATTTTTTCGTCAGGTAGGATTTCAAGTCATTGAAAGTTCTAAAACCTCAAATAGACGCTCATTCCGAATTTTAGCTGGACAAAAACCAGCAATCACTGAAGTAAAAATTGAAATTGATTTAAGTTCTGTATTTTCCATGGCTTGTTTAGCAGCTCTTCATCAAAATTTAGAAATTAAAAATTTTCCATTTGAAAGTACACAGCCAGATCTTGAATTTTTAAATTTATTTCAAAAAATGGGAATTTTAACGGAAAAAATAAATAAGTCTTTATTGATTCATCAAACGAAATCTTTGTCGCCTCTCGTAGCTAATTTAAAAAATGGACCGGATCTTTTTCCTGTATTGGCTTGTTTGTGCAGCCAGGCCCAAGGAGTTAGCCAATTGACCGGCGCTTCACAGCTAGCTCATAAAGAATCAGATCGCTTAGCTAAAACTAAAGAATTGCTCGATCTTTGTGGCGTTCCCAATCAGCTTTTAAATGATGGTTTAGAAATTTCTGGTTATTCAAATACGTTTAAAAATACTCAACTCAATTTTGATCCTGCGTCGGATCACCGTATGGCTATGGCCGCTGCTTTAATGAAGTCTATTGGTCATAATATTAAAATTTCAAATCCCAAAGTTGTGGACAAAAGTTTTCCCGAATTTTGGCAACTCAGTGGTTTGCAACCATGAGATTTTTTCTAGTAGGCCATCGTGGTGCAGGGAAAACCAGTTTGCTTTGCAGAATACAGCAAAGAAATTTTTTTAAAGGCCCCAGTTATGATTTAGACGAAGAAATAGAAAAAAAATATGGAAAAATTGAAATCCTTTTCCAAGACAAAGGAGAAATTTTTTTTCGCGAGTGTGAAAATGAAATATTTGAAAATTTAAATCGATCTTCTGACAATTTATTGTGCGTCCTTGGCGCTGGCTTTGATCTTTCCAGAATCTCTGCGAAGGATTTTGTAATTTGGGTGCGAAGAGAAACAGATAGGGCCGGTCGAATTTTTTTAGATCGGCCACGTTTGGAACCCACGCATGATGCCTTGGATGAATTTGAAATTCATCGCTTCAAGCGAGAAGCTATATTTCGACAGCGAGCTAATGCAATCTACACCTTGCCTGAAGGAAAAAAAATATCTGAATCCATTGAAAATAAAATACTTCAAAGTATATTCAATGCTTCGGACAAGAATTTGTTGCATAATAATTCAATTTCCGACATTGGCATTGAAACTTTATCTTCTCTTGATCAGTCGCAAAAATTTTCAGAATCATTTTTAGAAGTTCGCAGCGATCAATGGACAAATGAAGAAATTTTGTTATTACAAAATAATGTAGCATTAGAATATAAAATATATTCCCAACGCCATAATAATCCACCAATTCAGTTAGATTATTCAAAATGGGCTTATTTGGATTGGGACACTCAGTACGGGCGATCGCCCTGGTCTGATGTGAATGCAGAAAAATTAATTTTATCCAGCCATGAAAATGATGTTCGTGATGGAATTAAGTCTTTAGGCGAAGTTGTGACTGATAGGGTTCAATTGAAACTTTGTCCCTTAGTGCAGAACTGGACTGATTTAATGTTGGGTTACGAGTGGTGGTTGCAAGAGCCTCAAAAAAGAAATTTTCTGCCACGTTCGACAGACGGCCGTTGGATTTGGTTTCGCCTATGGATGAAGGGGCGGCAAAAAATAAATTTTTGGCGTCAAGGTCCAGGTGAAATTTCTGATCAACCAACATTGTATCAGTGGTTAAGTGCTTGGTCGAAGACGGCTCGTTTTGCCGCCGTAGTGGGGCAGCCTGTAAGTCATAGTTTTTCGCCAACCTTTCATTTCGATTTTTTTGTTAATAAAAAAAATTCATTTTTTGCTATTCCATTGGAAGAAATAGAATTTGAAGTGGCGTTGTCATTTTTGCAGAAATTGGGATTGTCCTTTGTTGCTGTCACCTCGCCTTTGAAAAAAAAGGCTTATTTATTGAGTCAAAGTAAAGGTGATGCCGAAAAGCAATTTGAAAGTATCAATACTTTGACCTGGAATTCATCTGGAAATTATTGGCAAGGTAACAACACAGATCGGGAAGCCTTTGCTCAAAGCTTTAATGAAGCGATTGCAGATCTTGATAAAGTTAATGAAGAGGAAATTATTGTTTGGGGTGGTGGTGGAACCACGAATATAATCAGGTCGAATTTACCAAAGGCGAAATTCATTCAGGCTCGGGTAGGTGTAGAAACAAAATTAGCAAAGCCAATCGAAAGCCCTGCTGTTTTGATATGGGCCTCGTCTCGATCTGTAGAAACCAAATGGCCGCCTCATTCTTGGTGTCCTCAATTAGTTTTTGATTTAAATTATCAAGAAAATTCAATGGGCCTAGAGGTAGCGCAGAAATATAATGCAAAATATTTTTCTGGAACCCGTCTATTCGAGATTCAAGCTTTAGCTCAACAAAAAATTTGGAGTGAATACTTATGAGTGCAAATAGTTTTGGCGAGATTTTTAAAGTCATCACTTTCGGAGAAAGTCATGGCAATGGGCTTGGTGTGGTCATAGATTCTTGCCCTGCGGGAATTCCGTTTGATCACGAATTATTAGCATCAAACTTAAAACGACGGCGTCCAGGAACAAATGCCAGCGTGTCCCAACGAAACGAAAGTGATGAAGTTGAAATTTTGAGTGGTGTGTATCAAGGACTCACTTTGGGAACTCCGATTGCTATGTTCGTAAAAAATCAAGACGCTCGTTCTGCGGATTACCAAGAAGTAGAGAAAACTCCGCGAATTGGACATGCCGATGATGTTTGGAAAAAGAAATTTGGGCATGTTGATCCTAGAGGAGGAGGAAGAGCTTCGGGTCGAGAAACAGTCGCACGAGTTATGGCAGGTTCTGTAGCGCAAATGTTGATAAAAAAGTTTTCGCCTCAGACAAAAGTTATAGGCTGGTCACAAAACATTGGCCCTTTTGAAATTTCAAATGAGGAAAAGAAAAAAATTGACAGCATGGTCGTGGAAAATTCAAAAATTAGATTTCCATCGGTGCGCTCATCTGAAGTAGAAAAATTTCTTGAATCAGCGATTCAAAATGGTGAAAGCTTCGGTGGAGTTGGCGAAATATTAATTCAGAATCCTCCGGAAAATTTGGGTCAACCGGTCTTTCATAAATTAAAAGCAGATTTGGCAGCAGCGGTGATGTCAGTTGGTGCCACCGCCGCTTTTGAATTTGGTAGCGGCCTTGAATCCAGTCGTCATCAAGGTACAGATTTTCATGATCAAATGGAAAGTTCAAAGTATGGCGGTATTCGCGGTGGAATTTCTACGGGTGAAGATATTTCTGTTCGAGTGCACTTTAAGCCAACCAGTTCAATTAAAGACATAGCAAAGAAGGGACGCCACGATCCTTGTATCGTTCCGCGAGCAGTCCCAGTTCTGGAAAGTATGATTTGGCTTGTGCTTGCGGATCATTTGTTGTGGGCAAGATTAGATCGATGAGATTAAAACTATTTTTGTTTCACCAATGCAGAGTTAAGTCTATCTCGAGCTTGTGCGCAGGTCTCATTCAAAAGATTATGTCCACTATCTGGGTAACTTTCCATTTCTTCAACAGCTCTTGTGCTATCTGAATATTCAGAAGCTTTGAATAATCTATTGCTTCCACCTTCACCAAGTGAAGCTCCACAGCTATAATATGTTTGAACAAGTGTTTTTCCTGGATTTTGATTACATGATTTTTTTCCCGCATTATATCCGCGTTCAAAATCCGATTGTTTTGCGAAAGCCAAAGATCCCGTTGATAATAATAAACTTGCAATAAATCCGCTGAAAATAACTTTATTGTATTTCATAAATTTGTAATGTTGTCGGTACCCGTAGGATTTATTTCCAGGGTTGGACAACTTCCTTTAGAGCTATAGGTTGCGACAAGTATGCCAGCCACCCGAAGATATACTTCCGAATAAAAATGCTGAAATTATGAAGTATCAAGAGAAAAAACCTGTCGAATTTCTGACCAGCAGTGACCTTTAATGCTATTAGCAACCTATTCTCGGTCCAAGCAGAGCAAATATCAATTACAGTTAACGTGTCTATTTAATTTCCGATTCAATTCGCAAAATTAGTTCTATGGCACGCCTTATGAAATCTCAGTTAAGTTATGTGTTTGGGTGATTTTTTGGACATTACTGCGGATCTAGAAAGCTCCGAATGTCTAAAAGATTGACACCTGACTATTCAAATTGGCTACGGAGCATTTATTATGGAAAACGCTGAATTTCATTTTTGTACGAAAGTCTTAACGACCTTAGCCCTTATTTTTTTTAACACAACAATCGCTCTTGCAGCTGGGAAAGAAACATCGAAAAAATCCGCTTCGGATTACATAAACTCCGTCGATTTTGGAGATAGTGTAACAACTTCTCCGACGGAGCCTGATGCCAAAATTCTTCGCCGACATTTCGAAAGCGATGTAGGTGTTCAACTTAATAAACCAGGTCGTAAATGGCATCCATTAATTCAGCAAGCTGACTCATATTTGAAGGAAATTATTAATGACTTAAATAGGAATAATCCAAGTCAGGATGACTTTCATTGGATTGTTGAAATTCGCGAAAGTGGAGAGCCAATAGCATCAGCGGAGCTAATGAGATTAGATAACGGATTAGAAAAAAATGAAAGAGTGACTTATAAAAATCTAAAACTGGCTCATGGTATTACTGACAGTAAACCCCTTGCTCTAATTCACATATCAACGGCCATGTTGAAGCTTGTTCGAACTCGATCACAGTTAGCTTTTATAATGGGACACGAGATGAAACACCACGCAGAAGGTCATAGTAAATCTGCTGGTTCACTAATGGAACTGATTCATTCTCAAGCTAACGAAGTTGTAGCGGATAAAGGTGCTTTGGACTTTATGAGTGGAAAATTCAATCTCGATGCAGGTTACAGTGCCATGGCGGAATTATTAAGTTATCAGAGTAAAAATGCCATTACGATTGAAGAACAAATCAGTCAAATTGAAGAGTCCGTGACGTCATCCCATCATCATGAGGGGTTGCGTTTGACCCTTTTATTGCATTCCATTGTTCAGCGTTTAGATAAAAATCCATCTTTGAGGCAAGTTTCCGATGAACTACTTCCGGGCTTCTTTGATGAGGTAGTTAAAACGTTTCCCGGCAAAATGCCACGGTCAACAAAACGAGACCTTGCTCGGCTATTAAAGGATATAAAAACCATATCTTCTGAAAAAATATTTCAGAAGGAAACTATGGATATGTTTGCAACTTTCTTTAGTAACAATAACGATTTTTGGAAGTATAAGGATGCCTCCCCTGTCTTTAGTAGATTCCTAAACTATCTTTCAAAACAATCTGATGGAGATAAGTCAGCAAGAGTCGCGTTTCTCTTTTTAGTGAGTGAGGACGGGTCGTCTGCTCGGCACTTCTTTGACAAAATCGATGATCAACTTTCAAGCCAGTTGTCTGATGTGCTGATGAAGCTGAATAGCGATGGCCTCTCTAGAAATAAAGTTTGGACCGAAAAGTTAGGTATGCCTACATTGGCGAGATGGCAGTCGGAACTTAAAGACATAAAAAATTTAACAATCTTGCTTGGTCAACTGGCTGAAAAAAATCGCTTTTGGCATAGTACGGTAAAAGACATCCAAGATGTCTATGCTCAGAATCAAAAGTTTAATATTTATATTAATCTCAGTACTGAATGGAGTGTGCGGTCAGCTTTAGCATCACTTGCATGGCTTGAGACAAGAACAGAGGCGCAACTTCGCGATCAGTCAGTAATTTATGAGTTGCCCAAGACAATCGTGAATATAAAAAGTCCAAAAAACAATGCGATACTATCTGCACAATTTGGTCATGACCGTCTTGAAAAATTGATCATGAAACTTGAGACGTCCTGTCTAGAAAATTACAAGACTGCAAAAATTGCAAGTCTGTCAGCTCGTGAAACTGGTGATGAAATAATAATATTTGGTGCGGCTTGGTTGAAATTCATTGGGCTTGGGTTGGATTCAATTAAAAATGATCAGCTCACTTTTCTTCAACAGATTTTGCGGGCGGACACGATACGTCTTTCGCAGATCGCCTCAGAAAATATAGACCTGCAAAAGACATTGGTTGATTTGTATAGCTTTGCATCAGCTTCCAGCAAATTTGATTGGAAGACTCGGATTCAAATCTTTGCAAGACTTGCAATTATAGGAGAAAGTGGAAGATCCTTCAGTCATCTCTTTCGGCAAGATCAGCAGTTTCGGCAGCGAACAATTGAAATTTTAAATAACGATGCCATCCATTATCTTATGTCGATAGACAGACTGCAGATTTTTGGTAACGTAACTTCAGCCAAAATTGCCATTCTCGAAGAATTACAATTTCACGGTCTTTTGAATTCCTATCTTTCCTCCGAAAAAGGACAAAAATCTTTCAATTTGTTTTTAAAAAATGCAGAGGATTACGTTGCTGAGCAGACGAAATCTGGTTATACGAAAAAATCTTTCGATGGTTACCTTCCAAAGGATCGCTTCGCGAAATTTATTCTTGTCTGGTTAAGTGAAATATTAAAGAACAAGCCAACATCTCAGAAAAAATTTCAAGATCTAGCTTTAAAAGCGGTTCGAGTTCTTTCGACAAGATATATTCTTTCCCCCGAAGAACAAGATCTACTGACGCCATTTGTATTAGAAAAACTTAAAGGTTTAACTGGTTCAGAAAAATTGAACATGCTTAAGTTGCTTGAAGTTCGACGAAGTCTTGGGAGGGACGACCTCGTTAATCAGCTTGCGGATGGCATTATGGGTGCCATAAAAGAAGGTCGGAAAATGAATAAGATTTGGGACGAACTTTCGGAAACTTTGGATTTCAAAGTGAATGGCCAAGACCTCGCTTTATCTTTAAGAAATGTCGTGGCTCAAAAGACTCAAGCACAACCCCAAGCCACCAACAGTACGCTTTCTATCCCAGAATCCACTGAAACTGAACGAGCTCAAAATTTTTCTGGTATTATTCGTCTTTGGAGTGGGTTCGCTTCGATGATTCAATCTCAGCCATTTGAGGCGCAAGTTGAAGCCATAGAATATCTTTTGGGACGATCAAAAAATGTTCCTGATTTTTTATACAAAATAAATGAAAAAAACAGAATCGAAAGCGTGAATGTTGTCGAGGAATCGCATAAGTTGAGGAGTCAACTTGCCGATCAAAATGATTATATTCGCGCGACCTTCGTCAATAGTCTTTTAGTCGGACCACAATCGAAAATTTTTAGAAATGAGCACCGAGAAAAGTTAATGGCTTATCTTCTAAGCAAGGTTACTGTGAATAATCGCGTTGTGGCTCGAGACGTAATATCTGCGCTCATAGAAGCGGAAGGAGTGCGAGCTCCAGTTTTACTTTCTCAACTTTTGGCTTCTAAGACACTTGATGAAACAAAGATGATTCAGATTGCTTTAGGAAATTACCTTGTCCCGGGTATGAAGTTTGGTCAGTATTTGGCATTTGTGAGTGAATTTAAGGCATTTGAATCGGCCTTTGCTGACTTCCAGGATGCAGCGCCAGTTCCCGGTTACTATGAAATCATGGTTCATATTTATAAAGAACTGAATGGCAAAGTAGATCTTAACAAAATTAAAGTTTTAGGATTATTGGGCGCAGGTACTGTCAACATGGCCATCGAGTATTTGGATCTGACCGATAATCAAATAAAGGTGATTAACATTTCGAGAGAAAACATTGCTCAAAGAACCGAGGCTGATTTTGCTCGCTTCAAGGAATTCGTTCGTTCTTTGGCCACAAAGAGTTCAAAGGGACGTGACTATAATTTTGTGGTGGGTCTAACTGGTTTGATCGAACGAAGTATAAAGCTTGAGTTCGATCGTCAAGCCGTCTTTCAAAGACAGAAAGAGGCTATTCAAATTTACAACGATCAAAGTTTAGGGGACTGGAAGCTTCAGACAGTCTCAGCTGAGGGTCTTCATGGAACTACGATTCTGATGGGAAAAGCTCCTGGTATTACAGCCAAGAAACTTTGGGAAAAAGATCAAAGACTTTACAAAGATTTGTTGTCCCGCTTATATGTTTTTGAACATAAACGAATATTCCGTTCGCTTCAAGAGGGGCAAATGCGGCTTGCAAATCCTGATCTTCATGATGGCCAAGTGTTAATTGATGAAAAATCTAAAACCATAACCGTTATTGACTTTGGACAAGCTCTGCCAATTTCAAACAAACAGGTAGATATGTCTTTAGAGATCGTATCCATTGTATCAGGCGTAAAATCAAATTCCGCATCTCTTAGCTTTTTAAACGATTGGATAAAAGCCCAAGGTTCAAACCTGTCTCTTTCTCAGAACGAGCTGCAAAATCTTCTTAATCATGAGGACTCAATGGATCGATTTATAAGATTGATTTCGCTGATGAACTTAAAAAAAGCAGAATTACCATTGGAAAGCATCCAGATGGTTCTGCAAATTAACAGGCTTGTTAAACTAGGAGAGAAAACGGGACGCTATCCAAAACTATCAATTGGGTTCCGACTTGTTGGGCGAGAATTATTTTCTATGTTACTACGTCCACGGACGATATTTGCACCTAGTTGTGAGGCTGTTTTTAGGCGTTAAACTAAAGCAAATCCGCTTCTCGCGGTTTCACAATAAAACTTTCAAAAGTTTTTTCTGAATTAGATGCATTTTTTGTCGTTGCCCAAAAGGAAAGTCTATACCGACCGGGCTTGAGTAAGGCCGGAGCCTGCCACTTTGACTCTTTGAAATCTTCGTATTTATCCAAGGGAGACCAGGTTTCAGATAAAAAATTCGCATAGCCCAGCTCGCCTTGAATTAAAATACCAGGAGTCTTTTCAAAAACGATTTGCGGTCGTCCTTCGGGATCTAAAGTTTTGGTGAATTTTGGTTTTTCCAAAGTCGCGGCTTTGACTTGTAAGGTTGCTTGGGACTCAACCTCTTCGGAAGAAACACCATTAGGGGAAATAGCAGTTATGGAATATTTATAAGTTCCCGAACTTAGTTCCAGATTAAAATTAGGCTTAGTCACTTCTTGTTCCTTCAAGATCGTGCCATTTCCATCCTTTAATTTGAATAAATATTTTTTTGCCTGAGGGGAAATAGACCATTTTATTGAGGTTTTTAAAATTAATGTTTTTGGATTGGCATTTAAAATTTTTATTTCAGCTTTATCGCCTTCAATTTTCACTTTATTGGGTGGAATCAATAAATCAGCTTCTTTTGACCACGGACTATAGTTGCCAAGTTTAGTTTTAATTCGCCCTTGAATTTTATAATTATTGACGGGCATTTTTACTTTGAATTGATTACTTTTAGACTTGAGTACTTTTAAAATTTTGCCTTCTTGATTTAAAATTTGAATTTCGTATTCAACGGCTTTAGGATCTTCTTCCCATTGAAATTCAACCGAACTTCGTGTTTCAACCGCAAAGAGAAGTTTGGAAAATAAAAATACATTAAAAAAAATACTGACGGATAATAAAAATTTCATTTTTTAATTGAATCAGTTTCGATCATACTTTCTTCTTTTAAACTGTGTTTCACCAACGCTAGTGCCAAAGATAAGGCCATCGATTCGGAAATCTTGATTGGACCCTTCCCAAGACTGTAATCGATTGATTTTTGAAAATTTTCCGGAGCTTTCGGACCATAACTTAAAATTTGCGAAAGAAGATTCAATGATTCTTCAATAGAAAGCCCAAGTAATTTATGCTGACGAATGTATTTATAAAGTTTTTCAAAGGAAGGAAAAGCCCCATCTTTATACATGGATGTGTATTTAGTCATTTTCACAACCAATTCGGTGCAAGCTTGGAAAGTCAAAGCCATTTCTTTTTCGCTAGTGCAAAATTTTACAAAGGATAAAAAATCTTTGCGAAGAAGATTCGGATCACCAGTGTAATCTTTGGAAAGTTCAAGGCTCAATCGAAACGCCGAGGTAAAATCCAGATTGAGATAATTTTCCAGAAAGGCTTTCTGAAAGATTTCCCGAAAGTTTTGAGCCTTTGCATCCTCAAGTTGAGAAAAAACCATTGCGACTTCGAAACTTTTTCCTAAATCCACTCCGGATTTTTTTAACAGTAAAAATAAAGAAGAAAAACGATCGGCGGCGCCATCACAACCTTTAGAAACAACCAATGCTTTTTCTAAATTTTGAGCCTCGCTCAGATTGAGTTCACTTTTTTTTATTAAAAACTCGAGTGCTTTCTGGAATTCACCAACACTGTCGCAGGATTTATAAGTTTTATTATCTTTGACAACCAGATCAATTTTTTTTGGCTCATAGAGCGCATTGTTCGGAACAGCTGCAGCGATGGAAGCAACTGCGCTGATAATAAAAATATAAAAAAATGATTTCATTAATAATTCCACGTTAACAGCAGACCTGGCGTGTAATTCCCAGAATCACGAAAAAGGGAAGTGGAAACAATCGGTGCATATATTTTTCGTTTGTACTCGAGATGTTTCTCGTAATTTTCTATATATCTGTTTTTAAAAATGAATGGCAAAAATGAAGCAAGCGCACCCAGGGCAGGATAAAGATTATTGTCTTTAGTCGATCGATCGATCAAGTTAGCGGTGACTCCAAAATTTGTAATAAAAGACATCCACGTCAGGGTGCGAATAAGTTCCGCCGGCTTTTGTAAGGCTTCTTCGGCAATTCTTTCCCGAAGCAGATCAGTTCTTTTGTCAGTTCCCTTATACTTTCGAATTTTAGCCAATTCGCTTCCATAAGGTTCAGTGGAAAGAAGGTAATAAGTCAGACCAATCCATGCAGCGCCAATTCCCACGGCCGCGTTGGCAGCGAAATCGGCATCTTTTCGTTCTTGTTCCGTGGCCTCTTCCTTCAGGCGTCCCTTCATCATAAATCCAGTGGCTATTGTTGCTAAACCAGAAAGCTGAAAAGGCCAGAACATCGCTAAACCTAAATCTTTTTCAAGCGGGGACTCCATAGCCAAACGATCACTGGCTCGAGGGACAACTTGTAATTCGGGATAGTCGAGTGAAGAGAAAAAATTCGTATCCGAGTTTTTGATGCGATCCAGAGCTTTCGATGATTCAGATTTACTTGATTCCGGTTTTACGGTTTCGTTCGTTGCACTTTCTTTCACTTTTTGAACCACAGGATGAGCAACCGGGCTTGGGCTTGTCGCTGTTTGTGCAAATGCACTAAAAAAAGAAAAGTGAAATAGACCAAGCACAAATAAAAAACGTTTTAAAAATGTGATTTTCATGATGACTCTCTTTGTTGGCTTGAAGATTCAAGAATTAGTTTAATCCAACAAAAAGCATATAGGTAACAAAGACTTACTTCACGCGACCTTTGTAGATATAGGCAATGCCTCCGGTAACTGGAGTGTAAGTCATTTGATCGAATGTATTGGCTTGTTTCATCAGTTCAATAAAATTTTCTTTACAGGGAAAGCTGGCTGAAGACATTTGTAAGTATTCGTAGGCTTTCTTTTGTCCAGTAACCCATCCTCCAATAAGAGGTAAAACTTTTTCAGAATAAATTTGATAGACTTTACGTAATCCGGGGATGTCAATCTGTCCAAATTCAAGAATGAGCACGCTACCACCAGGCTTCACAACGCGAGACATTTCCCTAAGTGCTTTTATGGGATCCTGGACGTTACGAATGCCAAATGAGATGCTTGCAATATCAAAACTTTTGTCTGGATATTGAAGCTGAGTCACATCAGCGACCTCGAAATGAATATCTAAGTTTTGAGCTGCGGCTTTTTTGGGAGCAGAAGAAAGCATTTCGACACAAAAATCAGTGCCAATCACTTCGCCCTTAAGACCAACAATTTTTTTAAACTCAATAGCCAAGTCACCAGTGCCAGTCGCGCAATCCAGAATTCGGTCACCTGTTTTTGCTTTGCTCACTTCAACTAATTTTTTTCGCCATAGGCGATGGATGCCTAAGGACAAAATAGAATTGGCTTTATCGTAATTGGCTGCAACTTGGCTGAACATACGACGAATTTTTTCTGGTTCAGGTGCTAAATTTGTTTGCGACATAATTTATAGACTCATTTCAGGTGGACGTGAACTTTTCAAAGGCCGATCTAAAGCCGAAAGAATGCGATTTAATTTTTTCATCATAAGTGAAAAGTCACTCAGTGTAAGTGCTTGTTGCCCATCTGAAAGAGCTTCTTCAGGTTGGGGGTGAACTTCGACAATAATTCCATCAGCACCCGCCGCCGCTGCGGCGAAAGCCATGTCAGGAACTAATTCTCGAATTCCAACGGCATGTGAAGGATCAACAATCACCGGAAATGAGGTGTTTCTTTTTATATAGGCCACAGCATTTAAATCCAGAGTATTTCGTGTTGCCGTTTCAAAAGTTCGAATTCCTCTTTCACACAAAACAACCTGGGAATTTCCCCCGTTGGTAATGTATTCAGCAGCTTTGACCCACTCTTCAATAAGAGCCGCAAAGCCACGCTTTAAAAGAATCGGCTTGTTCACTTTGCCAAGCTCTTTGAGTAAAGAATAATTGTGCATATTTCGAGAACCAACTTGGTACATATCGACAACGTCATGAAGGTCTTCAATTTGACGAACGTCGGTAACTTCCGAAACAAGCCCTAAACCGGTTTTCTTACACACATCACGAATAAACTTGAAGGAATCTGAACCAAGTCCTTGAAAAGTGGACGCGGAAGTTCGTAATTTCCAAATGCCCCCGCGAAGCAGGGAGGCGCCATTGGCTTTAACGCCTTCCGCTGTCACCAGAAACTGTTCGTGGCTTTCAATCGAGCAGGGACCGGCAATCACGGTGAAGTTGGCGCCGCCGATTTCGACTCCATTAATATTGACGATTTGGGTTGATGATCTTGTTTTCTTGCTCGAGATCTTCATACGAATTAGTATTCTCGCCTTTAGTTCAAAGAGGGTGATAGATGAGCAAACAACCTAACATAAGCACGGACATGTGGGCAAAGATTTTGCGTGCAGGCGCTTTTCTTCGCTGGCAGGGGAAATGGTGGTTTTATCAGTTGCCAATGTCTGCGGAATCTCGCGAAAAAACGTATAAATATTATATACTTAAGCCTGATTTCTTTGATCTAAATAAGGGTTTTTTAAAAGTGGAATCCATATTTGGCCCACTCAGCACTGATGAATTAAAAACGAGTTTATTAAGTTATTTTCAATCCCAAAAGGAAAATTTTCCAACTTTTTTTTGGCACGAGCATTCAAACCGTGACTTTAACTCATGTTTTCAAAGCATTCACCAAAAAATCATGGACGGAATAATAAACAAAGCTGTGCCGATGAGCTTTCTTGAGGGAAAAGGAAAAGTTGAATCCTTAACGAGAGCGCAATTGATCCTACGTCTGTTAGAAGCACCGGAAACGTTGATACCTTATGGTGTTTGGGACGAAGACCAAGGTTTTTTAGGTGCTACTCCAGAAATTTTATTCGAAAGAAAAGAAGATCAGTTTCAAACCATGGCTTTAGCGGGAACAGCAGTTCAGGATTTTTCTGGCTCGCAGGATTTTTTAACTGACTCGAAGGAAAATCAAGAACATCAATTTGTTGTTCAAGATATTTTGAAGCAACTCAAAGATTATGTGACCTTAATTCCTGAAAAAACTCGAATTCTGGAATTACCACATCTAAGACATTTGTTGACTCCGATGGGGTGTCGAATCAAAAAAAAATTTCCTTTGGACGATCTTGAGTTGATTAAAATAATGCACCCCACAGCGGCCTTGGGTGTTTTTCCACGAAATGCAGGCTTGGTTTGGCTGAAAGAATTGCCTGGCCAAGGACAGAGAGGGTCTTTTGGCGCACCTGTTTCCTTCCCGCTATCAGAAAATCACGTTGTTGTTGTTGTTGGATTGCGTAGGCTCGAGTGGAATCAAGAAAATATTCGGATTGGAGCTGGTTGTGGACTTGTCTCTGAAAGTATTTTCGAGAGAGAATGGGACGAAGTGAATCGAAAGATTGATTCCGTTCGAAAACTATTAGGAATTTAATTATGACCAACATGCAGTTAGCAGAAGAAGTCGTCCGGGAACTCGTCAGCGTTGGCGTGAAAGAATTTTGTCTTTGTGCCGGAGCAAGAAATAGTCCCTTGATCCATTTTTTTGATAAAAATCCTCATCTTAAAGCCTATCATTTTTTTGAAGAAAGGTCGGCTTCATTTTTTGCCTTGGGAAAAATTGCTCAATCTCGTCGTCCGGTAGCGATCATCACAACTTCAGGAACTGCCGCCGCTGAACTTTTACCGGCCACCGTTGAAGCAACTTACTCTTCTTTGCCATTGATTTTAATAACTGCAGACCGACCGAAATCCTATCGTGGAAGTGGAGCTCCCCAAACCATCGAGCAAGTGGGTTTATTTTCTTATTATATCGAAGCTTGTTTTGATTTGGACGAAGAAAATACTCACATCTCTTTGAAAGGCTTAAGCTGGCGAAAACCAGTACATATCAATATGTGTTTCAAAGAGCCTTTACTTGATGGCGAGCCAACGATCGTACAAATTCCTGAAAAAGAACAAAGAATTAAATTTCCTGAATCTTTTCCATTGAGCATGGTTGATGATATTCAAAATTTTTTGGAAAAAAATCGACCTGTCGTGTTGGTCAGCACATTGCCTGAAAAAACAAAAAAATCCGTATTGGAATTCTTAAAAAATTTAAAAGCTCCGATATATGCGGAAGCTATTTCTGGCTTTCGTGGCCATCCTGAATTGCAAGAGGATCTCATTTTATCGGGTGAAAAAATGGTCGCTCGCCTTTTAGATCAAGGACATTGTGATGCAGTCATGCGTTTGGGTGGAACTCCAACATTACGACTTTGGAGGGATCTAGAAACACATCGTGTAGAAACTCCAGTTTTATCGATTGGCTACAATCATTTTACGGGCCTCAGCCGAGAAATTTTACATTTTTCCGATCTTATTGATTTGTCACGGATTCAAGTTAAAACGCAAAAACCCCTGACGAAGGAAGTGAAAACAAAAGACTTGGAACTTTCCACTAAAATGAATGAACTTTTTATACGTTACCCCCGTTCTGAGCCGGCTTTGATTAATGCACTTTCGAAAAAAATTGGGTCCGACTTAGTTTATTTGGGAAATAGTTTGCCGGTGCGCGAATGGGATTTGGCCGCCGATCCAAAGTGCAGGCCAGTGAACTTAGCTGCAAATCGAGGAGCCAATGGAATCGATGGACAAGTTTCTACTTTTTTAGGCTGGGCCTTAGACGGAAAAGAATCCTGGTGCGTGATCGGAGATTTAACAGCCTTATATGATTTATCGTCTTTATGGATAGCAAATCAGCTGGCGCCCTCAAAGTTAAGAATAGTTGTTATCAACAATAAAGGTGGAATGATTTTCAAACGCATTTTCAATAAAGAAATTTATTTAAATCGCCATCAGATTCAATTTCAAAATTGGGCAAAAATGTGGGGCTGGGATTATCAGTCATGGGAAGAAGTGCCTGGGGAAATAAAGCTCAGTGATCGGCAAGTTATTGAAATTTTGCCATCTGACGAGCAAACCGAAATGTTTTGGAATGAATGGGAAGTTTGTTGGAAAAACTGAGTTTTGTTTTTCTTCATGGCTTTCTAGGGCAGCCCAGTGATTGGGATTTGATCATTCAAAATTTACGTACAGAATTTCCTCAGTATAATTATTTAGCCGTTGATTATTTCAATTCCCCTCCGCTTTCCCCAAAAATGGATTTTAAAAAATGGAGCGAAAATTTTGTCGATTTCCTTGGCGCTGAGTTTGGAAATTTCCCCGTGGTTCTTGTTGGATATTCTTTAGGGGGGCGTTTAGCTCTGCAGGCTCTCAAAAATTTTCCAGACAAATTTCCTTTTATTTTTTTAATATCTACAAATCCTGGATTTCAAAGTACCGAGATCGATGAAAGAAAGCACAGACTGCAAGAAGATCAAAAATGGTCACAACGATTTCTGGTTGATGATTGGAAATCCCTTATAAAAGATTGGAATGCTCAACAGGTTTTTCAGGGGTCCATCGAAGAACCTGAGCGCGTAAGTTCAAACTACAAACGTGACTTGTTATCGAAAGCGATCATTAAATGGAGCGTTGCGAATCAGGAAGATTTGCGGCCACTTATGGTCACTCATCAAAAAAAAATCACTTGGATTGTTGGCGATTTAGACAAAAAATATATTCAAATGACAAAAGAAATTTTTAAAGTATGTCCAGATATGAATTACAGCATTTGTCCCAATAGTTCACATCGGGTTTTAATTGATAATCCAACCGAACTTTCACGCTCGATCAATCGAATCCTTAAAAAAGTACTGAAATATTTTCAATAGTTCCTCAATAGGTCGAATTTACGGGGGAATTAGGATAAGTTAGCAAGATGAAAGCTTCTCTTTGTATTTCTTGTCAAAGTCCTAAGGCCCCGCTGAATTGTGGAATATGTGAAGGCGCAATTTGTAAATATTGTGCCCATATTTTTGATGACGAGACTTTTTCATTTTTACCACATAAACCTTCGCATCTTTGCCATACAACTTACTGCAATGTTTGTTTTAACGAAAAAGTATCGGATGAATTGGATCAATACAATCGCACTATGGAACTAGCGAAAGCGGTTCATATTTTTGATCACACACAAGGCAAGGAAACACGATTAATGAAACGTCGTGTGGAAGATAAGATAACAGTGGAAAACTGCATCGATCCCGATGAGGCCGTTTTAAGACTTGCCTTTTTTGCAGTTCAAAAAAACTTCAATGCTGTCATTAATGTTGAAGTGAGCTCTGATAAAGTTAAAGATGGTTCGTATTCAAAAAGAATTTGGCGAGCCACTGGAATTCCTTCTTATTTTAGAAGCGACACTGTGGTTAAAGATAAATCGCTTCGTCACTGGCCAAATTAGTTTAATACTAAGTGAATAAATTTTAAATATTGCAGTTCTTTTGCGCTATGAGGAAACGGGTGATCGGGACCTTGTCCTGAAACTCGCAGAATTCGGCCACGACGTCGTGACTCTGAAAGCGCTTCGGTCATGATCTCGTAAAAATCCTCAAATGAAATATGGCTTGAACACGAACTCAATGAAATTTGACCTTGCGGTTTTACTTTTTTCATCGCCGCCGTGAAAAGCTCGATGTATTTTGCTTTAGCTCGATCTTTTTGGTCTTCAGAATGACCCATCGAAGGAGGATCAACGATAACATGATCCCAACGATCACTATTACTTTTTAAATATTCGAACACATCAACGCATAAGCCAGTATGATCAGCAGGGTTTAGTCCATTGAGCTTCCAGCTTTCGTTGGCTAAATCAATGGCTCCTTGAGCTACATCCAGGCTAGCGACATTTTTTGCACCACCAAGCCCAGCATAGATTGAAAATCCTCCGGTATAACTAAAAAGATTCAAGACAGTACTGTCTTTACTGACCGAGCGAATGTAGTTTCGATTTTCTCGTTGATCCAAAAAAAATCCTGTTTTTTGTCCATTTTCGATATCGACTTTGAATTTGACACCATTTTCAGTAGCGATAATTAAAGGATCAAATTTTTCACCACCTAAAAGTTGAATGCCTCCGTCAGAGTTTCTTCGGAACTTTTCAACAACCGATGTGACTACTTTTGCATTCAATAACCAATTGGTGATTTTTATTTTATCCCAAAATTCGTTAGATCCTTGTCCATCAAACTGGAGCACGGCAATTTTTCCATAGATATCACAAATTAGACCGGGAAGAAGGTCGCCTTCACCGTTGAGCAAACGATAGGAATCGGTTTGCTTGGACACCACAGCTTTGCGAAGTTTATAAGCATCTGCAAAACGTGTTTCAAATAAATCAAAATCCGGAATTTTTTTTTCTAAACTAAGAATTCGTAAACTCAAAGGTGAATGAGGATCATACATCGCCCAAGCTAAGGGTTCATTTTTACTATCAATCACCTGGCAAATTTGCGAGTTGGGAAGTTGAGGAGGTTTAGTTATCGACTCTCGGTATATCCAAGGGTGACCTCGCATAACGGTTCTGCGCAAATTACGATGCAAATGGATTTTTAATAAAGCCAAGGGGTTCTCCTTAGCGGAATTTCACATAGAACATGGACAATGGTCAAGGCACTTCAGGACCAGTGTCGCGTCAGCTTAGTGATCACAAAAACCGATCTATTTTGATGATATTTAAGCGGTTAAATTTCGCATTTATTACAAGCATGTACGCTACCGCAGGAGTTATTCTTTTCTACGTTCTGATTAAGAGTTTTGGGGTTATCGAGAAAAGAAATTTTGATCTCAGGCCTATGGCTATGCCCTTTCCTATTTCCTTATCATCAGGTTGGAAAATCCAACCGGTGGTTTCCAGGAACGAATGGTATGATTTTTCGCTGACCAATAACCTGGAATATGCAGATCAAGTGCAGGGACTTTATAAATTGAAAAAGAAATTCCGGTTAGGAATAATCTATCAAAATCCCGCCATTGTTTTAGGAAAAATCCCAGATATTCATCGTGTTTATCTGAATGGGGTCTTCATTGGTGGGTCAGATGATTCAACGGATCTCAATTATTATTCTTTCGACAGAAAAGTTTTAAATAAAAAAAGTGAAAATGAAATTATCGTGGAAATTGAAAGCCGCGCGAATTTAAACCCGGGCATCACTTTGTTGCCCAAAGTCGGTGCTTTTTTAGACGAACTTTCGGAAGTTCAAATGGCAGTCCGAAAACATCAAGTTGAATACCAAATTTTTGGAAGTCTCTATTTTGGCATACTCTTTTTGTGTTTTGCAGCCAGCGTGTTATTTATTTTTATGAGAAGATCGAAAGCAGGGCCCTTTTACAGTTCTTTGATTGTACTTCTTGGCCTTATTCATCTGACTCATTACAATCCTTGGATTCTAAATCACTTTGATTACTCATTTTTACAGTGGCTAAAAATAATGCCCCTCACTTTAACACCGATGTTTTTATTTTCATCTTATTTAAATTTAAACCAAAATTATCGGCTCGAGATGGTGAATAATTTCTTTGCATTTGTATATGCAATTTCAACGATGCTTGTTTTTAATGTAAGCGATGTCGTACCAAATGAATTTGTTTTCGTTTTTGATCGGGTAGCACTGATTGCACTATGTTCGTCTGCACTGTCTTTTTGCTATTTATTGAAAGAAATATTTTTTCAATCTAAAATAAAAAAACGAAAGAAAAGCAAAGTTTTTAATTTTTTAAATCAAGTGTATTTTATATTTGGCTTGCTAAGTATTTTGAGTTTGTATTCAGCAATGAAAACAAGCTCGTATAATTTTTGGATCAATACAGACATTTTAAATTTTTCGTCAAGTATTAGCCTCGCCCTTCCGTTCATTTATTTTGTTCCCTATTTTATACTAAATATTTTTGATATTTGGCAAATTCGCAAGATGAAGGTTAACGAAATGCAACGTAATCAAATGATCATCGATACTCTTCGAATATTTAAAAATTCGAAAGATCCTAGTAAAACCATTTCTACGATTCAGGCAAACTACTGTCGATACTTAAATGCTAAAAGATCAAACTTCTATATTTTTCAAGGATATGATCCAAGTCAGGCTGTTAAGTTTAACTATGATAAAGGGCAAGAACAAATTTTTTGGGAACATTGCGATGTCCATGATGGAAATTACGAAGTTTTATCCAATGTTATCAAAGGAAAATTATCTTTAAACCTGAAAACCACCATTTTGATACCCCTGATTTCGGGACAAGAGATCCTAGGAATCTTATCCTTTTCAGAAAAAGATTCTTCGGGAAATTTCACACATTCGGATTTAAATAACGCGACAGAAGTCAGCGCAAGTTTAGCTTTAATTTTGGACAGTGGCTTATGGCACGAACATATCGCACGACTACAAAAATTATCTTTCGTGTCGTGAGCTACTTGATCGTCCTGGTCCATCACTTCCAAAAGCTTTACGTGGACGAGAATATCGAACACCTTCGCTGACTGGACGTCGCCGCTCATCGCTGTAACGAGAACGAGGTTTTTCTCCCGACGAAGATTCAGCTCGTGGAGCTTCATCCCGAGAATATTCGCGACGAGGGCTTTCCCTACGATAGGAAGAGGCTTCACGTGAGCTACGGCGTGCGTAATCCCGGCGCGGAGCTTCGCCGCTTCTTCCAGTTCCAGAAGCTTCGTCACGTTGCGGTGGTCCCGGCATTCTTGGATTTGTATCCACTTCTGAAAAAAGGACAGGATTCATCATGGCTAAAAATCGAGCCGCAATATCTTCCTTCGTTAAGTTCTCTAAAGCGTCTTTCCAAGGCTGATCTAAAATCTCTTTAGCAAATAAAGAGTTCTTTTCATTTTGGAAATGCGGAAGAACCATTGAAAGTTTTTTTCGACCCACTTCTTTACGAGTAGGGATTAAACCTTCTTGCATACGACTGCGAGTCATCTTTTCAATTCGAAAAACAAGTGTCTTTTGCGCTGGAGTTACCAGACTCATCGCAAATCCTTGTTTTCCACTTCGCGCCGTTCGTCCTATTCGATGAACATAGCTATCAAGTTCACGAGGTAAGGAATAATTAATAACATGAGTGATGTCTTTAACATCCAAACCGCGGGAAGCAACATCAGTGCACACTAAGATCTTTACTTTATGATCACGAAAGGACTGCATCGTGCGTTCACGAGATTTTTGATCTTTATCTCCATGAAGGCAATCAACTCGGTAACCGCGTTGATTCAAATAAGTAGTTAGATCAGCAACCAATTGTTTCGTTTGGCAAAAAATAATTCCATAAAAATCTTCGGCAACATCAATCATTTTACATAATATTTCAGGTTTATTCCCCTCACGAGTCATGTAATACAATTGGGTTACAGTTGAAGCTAACATTTCATTTTTGTTAACCTGAACTTGTTTTGGTTTTTTTAGGTATTTATCAGCAACACCACGAACATCGCGACTCATTGTTGCTGAAAACAACCATGTGTGTGCTTTCTCTTTGGGAATTGCGGCCAAGATGGTCTCTAAATCATCTTTGAAACCCATCGAGATCATTTCATCGGCTTCATCTAGAATAATATGAGTTACGCTTTCAAGTTTCAAAGTTCCGCGTTCGATATGATCAACCACGCGGCCAGGAGTACCAACAACAATTTGAGTGCCTTTTCGTAAGCCATCCAGTTGATCTCGGTAGCTTGACCCACCGTAAACAGGTAAAGCTTGAAGGTTTTTATATTTTCCTAACAAATTAATTTGCCCAGAAACTTGTAAAGCTAATTCACGAGTAGGGCACAAAATCAAACACTGAACTTTGCGTACTGCAGGATCAACTTGCTCTAGCATTGGGACCGAGAATGCCGCCGTTTTCCCAGTGCCTGTTGCAGCAAGCCCAATAAAGTCAGTGGGACCAGCTAAAAGAATCGGCAAAGCCTGAGCTTGGATTTCGCTGGGAGTTTCATAACCAAGATCTTTAATAGCTTTAGATAGTTCAGGACTGAGAGGCAATTCATTAAATGATTTCATTGTTAACCCTTTTCGTGGAGGCAAACTAACACAAAACTTTGAAAAACGGTGATGATTCATAAAAAAGAGTTTTTCCCTGTAAAATTTAGTATCCCTTGCAAAGATTCACCGCTTCTGGCAGCAAATACCCATGTCTAATCTATTGCAGCTGCAAGCCGGATTTAAAGGGTTTGGAGCAAAAAAGATATTCGAACAGGCTCAGTTCGCTTTGAACGAGGGCGAGCATGTGGGTGTTATTGGTCCAAATGGGGCTGGAAAGACGACCTTATTTCGCATTCTAACTGGTGAGGATCACTTAGATTCCGGGCAATTGGTTAAAGCCAAGTCTTTGCGCTTGGGATATTTAGCCCAACATGATCACTGGCCCGAAAATCAAACTATTGAAGAATATCTCATAAACACTTCACGATTCCCCATATGGGAACTCAAAACTTTGGGAAATAAACTGGGTTTAAATGAAGAGATTTACCAAAAAAAAATTCTTTCTTTGAGCGGCGGCTATCGAATGCGATGCAAACTGCTTTCATTGCTGGGTCAGGATCCTAATCTGATGTTACTGGATGAGCCCACCAATTATCTGGATCTTGAAACTACATTGGTCCTCGAAAACTTTCTGCAGTCATATAAAGGAGCATTCCTACTTATCTCTCATGATCGAGAATTCTTACGACGTACGACGGATCATATTCTTGAAGTCGAACAAGGAGAAATCACAAAGTATAACGGGAATCTGGATGACTATTTCGAGCAAAAAGAATTGCTTCGAACTCAGTTGGAAGCTCGCGCCATGTCCTTGGCGGAAAAACGAAAGAACATTTTAGATTTCGTTTCGCGATTTGGCGCTAAGGCTTCAAAAGCAAAACAAGCCCAATCACGTATGAAAAGTCTGCAGCGAATGGAAAAAGTCGAGATCAAAGCACTGCCCTTATCAGCGCGGATTAAAATTCCCTCACCCACGCGAACAGGAAAACAAATTCTTTCCATGAGTGGAGTTGACCTTGGTTACACCGAAAGAACCGTTTTAAAAAATATTGATCTGCAATTTCACAATGGTGACCATATTGCCGTGGTTGGTTTGAATGGGGCTGGTAAATCAACTTTTCTTAAAGCTTTAGCGCAAAAGTTGTCCCCTCAGCGTGGGAAAATTGAACTTGGTTTTGGCGTGACCATTGGGTATTACGCTCAGCATGTCGCCGAGAGCATTCAATCTCACAGTACCGTGATTGATGAAATGACCCGTTATTCCCATCCTGAGGTCACAAGGCAAGAAGCCTTAAATATGGCCGGTTCCCTGCTTTTCGGTGGTGATGATATTAAGAAAAAAATTTCAGTGCTGTCTGGCGGAGAAAAATCGCGAGTGGCCTTGGGCCAGATCCTTTTGCAAAAAAATCCCTGCTTAATTCTAGATGAACCTACCAATCATTTGGATTTTCAAACGGTTGAAGCTTTGACTCAAGCATTAATGTCCTATCAAGGTACGGTTATTGTCGTCAGCCATGATCGAAGTTTTATTGGCCGTGTTGGGACTAAAATTTTAGAAGTCAACCGTGGGCAAGTGCAGCTTTATCCCGGCAGCTATGATGAATATGTTTGGAGTCTTGAAAAAGGAGTTTTGGCCGACCGATTTATCGAAGATACAAACTTTGCTGATTCGACGGAAGTCTTGGCAGATACTGCTGACAATAAGATTAACTCCCAAAGGATAAATAAAACTTTATCGCGTGATGACAAAAAAAATCTTGAAAAGCAACTTCGTGGCACTGTGAAAAAAATCCTTACTCTGGATTCGCAGCTTTCGACACAACAGGAAAAGTTGAAGTCCTTGAATGAAAAAATCCAATCTGGTGCCGGAGAAGACTTAAAAAAATTAAGTGTAGAGCTGGGTCAAGTCCAGGCACTCATTTCTTCATTGGAAGAAGAATGGTTGTCTGCTAGCGACGAACGCGATCAACTACGCATTGACCTCGGATTGGACTCAAGACATGATGGAGTCAATTAAGGATGAGGTGATTTATGTCTGAAGATCTAAAAGCCGAACTCGCTCGATTAAAAGCAGAAAATGAAGTTCTTAAAAATAAAAAAACATCCGGCGGGACATTATCAATGAAGGTGAGTGAAAAAGGAGCCTTGTCTATTTATGGCATGGGCCGTTTTCCAGTGACTCTTTATAAAGAACAATGGCTTAAATTATTAGGCATCACTGACGAAATAAGAAAATTCATCGAAGAAAATGACGGCCGTCTAAAAGCAAAAGATTAGAGAGTTTTCATATCGATAACGAAGCGATATTTAACGTCCGATTTAAGCATTCGTTCATAGGCAATATTAATTTGATCCATTGAAATCACTTCAACATCTGAAGTGATTTTATTTTTAGCACAATAATCCAACATTTCTTGAGTTTCCTTGATTCCACCGATTAAAGATCCTGCAAGCCGACGTCGTTTTCCAATGAGCATTCCGGCTCGTAAGGGTTCTGCTTTTTCTGGGACTCCAAGTAAAATCATCGTGCCGTCTCTTTTTAAAAGATTTAAGTACATATTTAAATCGTGAGGGGCTGATACTGTATCGATAATAAAATCAAAGCTCGAATTAACTGCTTTTAGTGCTTGAGGGTTTTGTGTCGATACAAAATGTTTTGCACCTAGCTTTAAGGCATCATCCTTCTTTTTTTCAGAAGAACTAAGGACTGTGACCTCGGCTCCTAAAGAAGCGCCAAGTTTAATCGCCATATGTCCAAGCCCACCAAGCCCAAGAACGGCTAATTTATGCCCCTTTCCCACTTTCCACTGTCGAAGCGGGGAATAAGTCGTTATTCCAGCGCATAGCAAAGGCGCAGTTTTAGCTAAATCAACTTCGGGCGAAATGTGTAGGACATAATTTTGATCGACAACGATTTGATCAGAATACCCACCATAGGTCAGAGTTTTGCCGTCTTTTTCAAAACTATTATAAGTGAAAGTCGTTTTGACTTCACAATATTGCTCAAGTCCGTCCTTACAAGAAAAACAAGTTCGGCATGAATCAACGAAACATCCAACTCCAACAGGTTCATCAATTTTAAAATTTTTAACTTTTGCACCAAGAGCTTTGATATGACCGACAATTTCGTGACCAGGGACCAAAGGATATGTTCCTTCACCCCATTCGCCGCGCACTTCGTGTAAATCAGAATGACACACGCCACAGTAACTGATTTTAATTAAGATATCATTTTCGCCAATTTCTCGTCGTTGAATTTGAAAAGGCTTTAAATCTTCTTTTGCTTTGTAGGCAGCATAGGCTTTTGTCGAAATCATTTTTAATTCCTTTGAAAATTAGCATTGAACCCGTGCACATCTTAACCTAAGGTTAGCCTTCAATCAAACAAGGAGAGTTTATGAATTTTAATATTAAAACTGCAGTTATTTGCGCTGCATTGCTGTCTTCATTGTCTGTGTATGCTGATAAAAAAGCGAAGGCCGGCATTGACATGATGCAAACCTATAAAATGGATGTGAAAGAAAGTAGCATCAATTGGACAGGCTCAAAAAAAATTGGAAAGACACACACTGGAGCAGTTTCTTTTAAAGATGGTAATATAGAACTTAAAAAGGGCGAGATCGTTGGTGGAACATTTAAGGTTGATATGGCAACACTATCAAATGCTGATTTAGCAGATAGCGCCGAATATCAGAAAAAACTAGAAGGACACTTAAAATCAGCCGATTTTTTTAATGTTGATAAATTCCCAGAATCAACTTTTAAAATTTCAAAAATTGAAAAAAAATCTGATAAAGAAATCGTCGTTAAAGGTGATTTAACTATGATCGGCGTGACTAAACCTTTGGAATTTCCTGCGACAATGTCTATGGAAAAAGATATTCTTAAGGGCGAAGCCAAAGTTAAAATTGATCGTACAAAATGGGGCCTTAAATATGGTTCTGGTGATTTCTTTAAAGAACTTACCGGTGATAAAATCATTAACAACGAATTTGAACTTAATCTAAAAATTGTTGCTAAGAAATAATTCTTTTTAAAGAGGGACAATTTAACTAAGGTCCCTCTTGAGTTTTGCATCGACACTCATTATTAAGAGTATCACGTACTAATTTGGGCTCGAAATTCCAAAGCTTATGTCGACTCATATCTATTTCCTTAGCAGGAATCAGACCACTTTATACAAGTGCTAGATTCATTTTATAACAAATTCATGTCGGGATTCGGATGCTGCGTTTGGACGACGTCAGAGATTAAGCAAGACGTATCTATAACATTGAATATCTTGAAAAAAATCAAACGACAACGATAGTCCCTTAAGACTGTAACAAAGACCTTTGATTCTCGTCTTGAATCAATCTTAGCTCTGTATCTTTAAAGATATTCAAGTCAGAAATTTGTGCCATTATTTCGTTCGCAAGGACAACTTTTTGAATTCCTTGTTTGGTTAAAATAATTCGATAAATTTCGTGTTTATTTTCCATCAAATTATTTTCAAAATTTAAATTAGCGACCAAATAAAAATAATAAACTTTATTTGAAGTGATTCGTGAAAATTCACCGTCTTCATTAAGCAAACAAATTTCTTTTTGCGGATCATCTAAATATTTTAGATAGCGCTCTAGATTGATTCGTAAATTTTCTTGCAAAGACAGCCGTGCTTTTTCGGAAGGTTTTATGCCTTTCAAAGTGAAGGATCTTTTAAAATGAATGACATCTTCGGGAAGAAAGCCCTCGGCTTCGGAAACACAAGCTGATTTTCTGATTCGACGGGTTTTTTCCGACACTTGTGAGTCAGGAATGATTCGAAACCATTCTTTGATTTTTCCGACACCACGATTTTCGGCGTCCAAATTTTCTTCCACATCGGGAAGATAAGAAGATATTTTTTCAGTAAGAAAAGCTTTGCCATGATCCTTGACTCGATCGCGAACAACATAAAGCGCCATCCAAATTAAAATAATATAAACTCCACCCAGGCTTACGCTGCCTGGACGGGAATAGTATTGAGCGATTCCTCCAATAAGGGCGGCGAACGCGGCGGCCATGGCCGAAGCGGGTTCGACAAATCTTTTCAGGGTGTGTTTTTTTGAAACGTTGATAAACATTTCTGACTGAAAAAACTTTTTCATTTGTCCCAAGCGCACAATTAAAAGCTCGCTCTGGGATTTTTCAGACATGTCTTTCAGTGAAGTATGATGTTTTTTTTGATAATAAGATTCTTGATTGAGTAAGGTTTTTAATTTTTCGCTAAAAGCATCCCGACCAATGCGAAAAGTTAAAGAACTTGCATGTTGAGCAGAAACAAACATTCTTTCATGCTCGTCTTTAAGATAAGCCAGTGATTCCACAAAAAGATGATGGATATATTGTTCTAGCAACTGAATCACGGGAATATTTAAGGCTTCTTTAGAATTAGTTATTTCCCGAAGTTGATCGACCAAAGATTTAATTTGATCCAATTTTTTGGTGAACTTATTGTAACTATTTTCTGAAGTTTGTTGGTTTTGAGTCCGAGAATAAAGTAAAAAAAGTTCTTTAGGAATCCTGCGAATTCCTGCTTTAACAACTTCGCCAGTATAGGCACCCAGTGAGCGACATAGAACTACGAGTTCATTCGATAAGGCGCTAACTTCGTCTGCATTATTCTCTGTGGAAAATTGAAGTAGGATATTTTTTAACTGTAGGATTTTTGCAGAAATATCATCTTGATTCCAAGTTTCACTGGGTGGAATTGAAAGACGTTGGCGTGAAAAAAAATCAGAAGTGAGTTCCGTCTTATTCCAAGATTTTAAGTGAACTGTTTTGGGAACAAATAAAAACAAATCTAAATCAGCTTTGATTTTTTTATCCAGAAAATAGAAAGACGACTTCAGTTCAAGATTATGATTATCATGTCGTGATAGTTTTATCTTAGCTTCTTCTGTGTGATCGGCTTCCTGCTCCAACAATTTTCCTCCAGACGTCCATGCCTGCATAAAAATTGTCGGAGATTTGTAAGGAAGATGTCAAGGGCCTATAGGCAAATTGGTGCTTTCGCGCCTTCGGTAAAGCAAGAGACTTCTTTTATGCCAGCTTGGCCAGTTTCGCCGTTATCACCTAGATCTCCAGCAGGTCCCTTTGGACCTTCAGGCATTTTTGGGCAGGGCCCCAATATTTTTTGACCGAAATTATCCATAGTTGAAGTATCGCCGGCTTGGCCACCAGTGCCGCCTTGCCCGCCTGGACCACCTTGTCCGCCTTCGCCGCCAAGACCTGGAATCATGTTTAGATTCCAAATTAAATCGAACTTTTTCGAAACTTTAAAAAGCACAAATCCTGAATTTCCTCCTCTAAGTCCTGTGCCGCCTTTATAACCTTTGCGACCAGGTCCGCCGGAAAGCCCAGCGGTGGCAGGTTTAAGGCAAGTGTAAGTTGGCAAACAAAAACTGCGGCAAGAAGGTTGTTGTGCATGTGTCTCGGCCGCATTTCCTGGCAGGCCCACTAGGCCATCTAAGGAAGGATCGGTTTTACCGATTTCGCCATCAGCACCATTCTCGCCTCTCAGAGTAAGATGAATTTTTCCGCTGGCGCTTTCGGTATTAATGATGACTTGACCGCCCGAGCGACCAATTTTTCCTGGTGCTGCTTTTTGACCCTCGGGCCAAGTTTGCAGTTCGGCTTTTTTTGCATAAAATTCCTCAATGTAAAGATTTAAATTTTCTCCTTCTGTTAAAAAAACGGCGTTTTCCTCAAGGTAAAGTCGACGAAATTTTTTTAAGTGCATTCCTCCGAGGGTGTCGATGGTAAAGTTATTTTTTATTTGTGACCACTTGACCACTCCCGTTAGGACAAGATCGTGGGGGCGTGGAATTGCAATAGCTTCTATCGATTTAAACTCATTTTGTTGAAAATAGCCGAACTCGTAACTGGTTTGGTCACCCAGAGGAACCTTTTGATCAAGCCATTGTCCATTGATATCCAATTGAATACGATCAATAGCACTTCCTTCGGCAGTCGTCTTTTTCACAAATAATTGTGTTTGGTTTGCGCCGACAAGAAATCGGTAAGAGTAAAAATTTGCATCCTCACCAGAAATAATTTCGTAACTTATTTTAAAGCCACTAGGTGCGTTTGTAGAATTGACCCTTGGAGTTGAATCTTCAGAAGTTGTTTTGTCTTTCTTTTTCATGCAGGAAACTAAAATCAACGGAAGCAGACAGATAAGACCAATTTTTTTAAATTTCATAAAACCTCACTTTTATTTTGTGAGTAAGCAATTATTAGGACTTAGCTTCGTTGAATTCAGGTCCAGAACAGATCGGTGTTAGGACATTTCGTCCGGCAATAAGGGTCAATTGACAAGTATTGAAAAGAAGTCAAAACTAATGAAAAAGAAGGGGATGTCAGTAAATGAAAATATCTCTCGTCATGGGGTTGGTTTTATTGCTGCCAACTCTTGTCTTTTCCGAACCGAATGCAAAAGATTCGTTTTCAGAATCACAAATAAACGAAATCGAAGTTTTAGCTCAAAGCCCAAGTTGGTTAAATTTAGGACATTATCATAAAAGTATTTTTGGGAAATATTATTCGATCATTCAAAGTAATGATTTTTTTCTTTCTAAAGATGGAGCTCAGAATCCAAAAAGTGAATTGGAAGAAACACTTCGTCAGATGCGGGATCCCCAAACGCGCAAAGTTCAGTGCCGATATGTGGCAAGAAGAGATCTTTTAAAGAGGCAAAAATTACTTTTTTCAGAAGACTTAATCAAGTGCCCCGATTGGGAAGATTGGATCCGTAAAGTTAATCCCGAAAGTCTGACCCTGGTTTTTGTCTCTGCGAATGTAGAAAGTACGAATTCAATTTTTGGTCATTTGCTATTGAAAGTGAATGGCGGGGGGCGCGCTAAAGAAACAAAGAGCCTATTGTTCACTTATAAAGGTCTCAAGGAGTACCCTAATTTAGATAAAAAAAATATTTGGGAATATAAATTATCTCTGGGCAGAATCGAGATCGAAAGACTTTTCATGCACTTGCGGGAAGTAGAGAACGCCAATTTTAAGTCTAATTTTTTTAGTAACAATGACTCTTATATGTTTTTAAAAGCTTTTGAAATTGCTGATCCCTTTCTTAACTTAACAAATGCCCTACGTCCGTGGACTATTCCATCGGATGCCTTAAGGAAAGTGATGAGTTCCCATGAACTGGTTATTGAATCTCCCCAAGTGGGTTTTGACCGCCCTGACAACTCGCATGATTCGGCATTGGTAAGTGTAGGATTGGGTCGAATTGAAAATAATGATTCTTCATTCTATTTGCGTTTGCGGCCGGCCTTGCAAGGTTGGAGTGAATTTGATTGGGGCTTGGCCCGAGGAAGTGAATTAGAAATTCTTAATTTTGAAGGCGAACAAAAGAGCAGTGAAGGAATGAAATTAAAAAAAATGGATCTGCTTAAAGTTCGTATTTTTAAGCCGGTAGATTTTTTTAAAAGACCTGTGAGCTGGGGATTTGCAACTGGTTGGGAGAAGAGTTTTTATGCAGAAGCAATGATGGGTCCATCGGCGAATTTTTTCGATATGCTGACTTGGTCTGAAAGTATTTTTTTTAGACTGCAACAAGTCCAAGACGAAAGATTCGGTGTTGGTTTACAATCAGAATTTAGTTTTAAACCTCTTGAACGTTTGAGCTTGTCTGCAAGACATCGTTGGATATCGCGAACCTTCATTCCCACACAGGAATTCTTACTAGAGCTTTCTGTTCGTCTTAATCGCAACCAAGATCTAAGCTTCAGGGATCAGCAAGAAAAAGTTGGATCCAATCCAATTAATCACAGCCAATTTGTTTTTTTTCGTCAGTACTTTTAAAGTTGAGCTCGATCTAAATGTTTTTTTTGTCGTTCGGGCGTCTTGAACTGAAGATTCATTTTTTTATCCGGCAAGTTTGAAGATTTAATTTTTTCGATAATATCGACGCTTAAATTAATTTTAAGAAAATGGGGAAGATCTCTTCGTTTCTGATAGGCATAATCCAAAGCTAAAGTTTGAGCTAAAGCTTCAACAAAAGACATGGGATGTTTTTGAAAATAAAGCCACAAAGATTCAAGTAAATTAAGTAATGAAATTCCATAATTTTGCATGTGCCTTGTGCCGAGGAACTGACTAAGCGAAAGGATCTCGTCGAAATAAGAGCCTCCGGAGTCGTGAATATGGGTTTTCCATAGGCTCATCAATCTGGGGAAATTTCCGCTATTGGCGACGAGGTCCCAGGTCTTGGCAAAGCGATTCAAAGTTTGCAAATCCAAAAAACTTAAGTCTTTATTTTGTAAAATTTGATAAGGTGGATGACTTTCGAATCTCATTTGAAAATTTTGATCATGACGGGTTAAGGGGAAACCTTTGAGTCGTTTAAGAATGCCCACTTGAATTTCATGTGGAGAGAGCACAACCAGCTGGTTAAATCCCTGAGCAAAACTTTCAAATGTTTCACCAGGTAAACCAATAATTAAATCGGCATGGGTATGGACCTGAGTTTTTTCTTTTAAATACAAGAAATTCTGGCGAATTTTACCGTAATCTTGGCGGCGACTGACGTTGAACGCAACTTGCGGGTTAAAAGTTTGAATACCAATTTCAAATTGCAAAGAACCGGCAGGAAATTTTTCAATCAAAAGTTTTAATTCTTCTGGAAGTCTATCGGGAACCATTTCAAAATGTAAAAATAAGCCAAGGTCAATTTTTTCCAGAAAAAATTTTAAGATTTGGCAGGAAATTGTTGGACTTAAATTGAAAGTTCGATCAACAAATTTAAATTGGCGGGCGCCCCGTCGAATTAACAGGTCAAGATCCTGTAAAAAATGGGTGAGCTCAAAATTACGAACACTTTTATCTAACGACGAAAGACAGTATTCGCATTTGTAAGGACAACCGCGGGAGGCCTCGACATAAATGATACGATTGGCAATATCCTGATCGGAGTAAAAAGGGTAAGGTGATTTAATTTTTTTAATATCAGGTAACTCGGTAGAAATTATTTTTGTATTGGGCACTTGTTCTGAAATCAAAGTTCGACAAAGTAGCAGAAATGAAAAATCGGCTTCGCCTTTAATAACATAATCTGCAATTTGCACAATGGCTTGTGATTCAGTTTCGTGACTAACTTCAGGGCCACCTAAAATTATTTTAATTTCCGGGGCCACTGACTTAAGGATCTCTAAGAGACGCAAGGTTTCCTGGGTATTCCAAATGTAAACACCAAAACCAATTATTTTTGGGTTTTTTTGTAATATTTTTTCAGCGATGTCTTTGCAATTTTGTGAAATCGTAAATTCCAAGATTTCTGCTCGATCCTGAAGTTCTTCCAAATTGGCAAAAAGGTACCTGAGTCCAAAGGAGCTGTGTTGATAGGTCGAATTAAGGGTGCAGAGCAGTATGTCTTTAGCCACTGCAAGCTTATAGCTGCGCTCTACTTTGGCTTGCAATGAAGCTTTTCTAAAAGCTTCATTGCGTGGCGTTGAGCCTTGCCCAAGGTCTGGCCTATGAGAGGCTTATATTCATTTCAAAAGGGGGAAGTAATGGGGATAGTTAAAATAATTTCAAAAATTTTAGTGGTAATGGCTTTTTCGCCAATGCTGTTGGCGCATGCGCCAATGAGCACAGCAACGGTTCCAGCGATAGCCGATTTACATTTGCTGAAACAAATTGGTGCTTCGGTGATGGTGCAAGACCCTCAAATGAATCTTGGTTATGCTCATTTAACTCCACAAGCACAAAACCAGCTGAGCATTCTTGCTCATAAAGCGGGAAAGTGTGGCGGTTACGAAGTTGTTCAAGAGGCAACAACCAGAGACTTAAGAAATGTTAATTTTAGCTTTCAATTTTTGAAACAGCGTTTGACCAAAGATTATCAGTATTCACGCTCTCCAATGAGAGTTATGGCAATCCCACAAAGACCTGAAATCACGAAAGCGATTGCTTTGGCTGAAGAAAAAAATCTTTTAACTTGGGTTAATTGGTTGAGTGCTTTTCCAAATCGTTACAATAAGGATGCAAATCCAAATAACCATGTTATCCAACTAAAAACTCAACTCGAAAAAATGTTAGGAATGGCGAGGAAGTTTGGTCGCAGCGGAATGGTTGAACTTATTGATCATAAAAGCACGCAGCAAAAAACGCTTCATTTGGTTTTGCCAGGATCAACACGTCCTCAGGAAAGTGTTGTTTTAGGGGCTCATTTGGATTCAATCTCTTTCAGTGGGGCTCGGGCGCCGGGTACTGATGACAATGCTTCAGGCTCTTCAAATTTGATTGAAGCTTTGAGAGTTTTATTGGCTCAACCTCAAGCTGCAAGAACGATCGAATTTTTTTGGTATGCAGGGGAAGAATCGGGTCTTTTGGGATCCGCTGAAATTGCTGCGGCTTACAAAGAACAAAAACGAAATGTGATTGGTGTTCTTCAATTAGATATGACCTTGTTTCCTGGTGAAGGCGAACTTGTCATTGGTAGCATGACGGATTTCACTAGCGCTTGGATGAGAGAAATACTTGGCGATTTGAATCGAAACTATCTCAATATAAAAATTGTTGAAGACAAATGTGGATATGGCTGTTCGGATCATGCTTCTTGGTACCGCCAAGGTTATCCAACTCTTATGCCTTTTGAAGCTACAATGAGTACGATGAATCGCAACTTGCATACTCCGCGCGATGTTGTTAGCCCAGCATTGAGCTTTAAACATTCATTAGTTTTTACAAAACTAGCTATTGCTCTAGCGATGGAGCTTGGTAATAACCCTAATCTTCGCCAACCTTATTAGGCCGGCGGCATTTTTTTAGTATCGAGGAGGTAATCATATGAAAAAAATTATTTTAACGGGACTCGCAACAACTTTGGTTTTTTCTGGATGTGCTTCAGATGAAAAAAATGCCCAAAAGGGAACAGGCATCGGAGCCGCGGCCGGAGCGATTATTGGTGGTGTTATGGGCCATCAAACGGGAAAAAGAAATGAAGGTGCCTTGATAGGTGCCGCGCTGGGTGCGGGACTTGGACGGTATGCTGGTCAACGGATGGATAAACAGGCCAAGGAGCTGGAAAAAATTGCTGAAACAAAAAGAACTGAACAGGGTCTTGTTACAAAATTAAAAAGCGATATCCTGTTTGATACGGGTCAGGCTGATTTAAAATCCACTGCCAAAGAAAACTTAAAGCAAATGGCATCGATCATGAAGAAATATCCCGAGAACGTATTGACCGTTAAAGGTTATACCGACAATACAGGTTCTGCGAAAGTGAATGAAACCCTTTCTCAAAAAAGAGCAGAAGCAGTTAAAGGGGAACTAGTCGCTTCAGGAATGACAGAAGCTGTAGTTTCAACAATTGGGCAGGGGCCTGCTCAGCCTATCGCTGATAATAGTACCAAAGAGGGTCGTAAAAAAAATCGTCGTGTTGAAATTGAAGTGACTGTCGATGAATCAAAAGTTCCAAAAGAAAAATAGGGGCAGTTTTATGAAAAGAATTTTATTAACGAGCTTTCTCCTTTGTGCCATGGCGGTTTTTGCTAAAAATTCCGCATCAACTGCTCAACCGGAAAAACCTCAAGCAAAAGTATTTTTTTCTAATTTAAAAGAGGGGCAGACAATTTCCACTGAGCAAAAAGTTCAGTTTGGAATTGAAGGCATGAGTGTTGGTAAAGCTGGTGAAAAAATGGAAGATAAGAAAGTCGGACACCATCATTTATTAATTAATAAGGGACCCGTTGCTGAAGGAAAAATTATTCCAGCCGATGCGGATCACTTGCATTTTGGACAAGCGCAAACTGAAACTGTTCTGAAACTTAAACCAGGAAATTACAGCCTGACATTGCAATTTGCTGATGGCGCTCATCAATCCTATGGTGAAAAATTAAGTTCAACAGTTAAAGTGACAGTAAAATAATATTTTTAAATTCATCTTTTAAAGAAGTGATTCAGAGATACTGGATCACTTCTTTTTTATCAAAACGAACTTTTTTATTATTCTGAGTTTTATCATCAGCATGACGGTAGCCCAAAGCAACGGCAGCCACACTTAAATAGTCCGTTCCCTCGAGATTTAAAATTTTATCGTAGGACAAGGGATCTAAGCCTTCAAGCGGACAAGTATCAATGCTCAAAAGAGCAGCGGTTTCCATCAGAAAACCCATGGCAATATAGGCTTGTCGATGGGACCACCATTTAATGACCTGGGATCTTGGACCGTGGACGAGATCACTTAGCATGCCTTTTTTAAAGCCCGCAAGGGCTTCATGACTAACGCCACGAACTTCTGCAATTCTTTCTATATGTCTTTGGATATCTTGCTCAAGAATTTCTGAACGAGTGGTGAAAACAACATAGTGAGAACAGTCTTTGACCTGACTTTGATTCCACGAAGCCTCGCAGAGTTTTTTTCTGAGCTCGGAATCTTGCACAATCAAAAACTTCCAGGGCTGAATACCGTAAGACGATGGAGTGAGCAGCAAACTTTGCTCTAATAAATCCCAATCATCAGAGGAAATTTTTTTACTGGCGTCAAATCGTTTGACCGCATAACGCCAGTTGAGTTGTTTTAAGATATCTTCATTTTTAAACAAAGTTTATTTTACTTAAAAATTATTTTTCTTGAGTTTCAAACATAGATTTTTTGAATTCGCTTTTTGAGTAGCTAGCCATATTTCCTGGTTTCACGGCAGCCACTCGCCAGTAATAATGTTTACCAGTTTCGAGATTTTTCAATTCATAGCTTGTACCATTAAAGAGCTGTTCTTCAGCTGTGATCCATTTGTAAACGGGATCAGTCGCGACTTGCAGGTGATAATTTTCGACTCCCTCAACCGGACTCCATTTCAAGGTAACTTCGTTGCCAGAAATTTTTGCCATAAAAGCCGGTGATGCCAGCATTGTAGCCGCAGGAGGTGTCGATAATGTTTTATTTGCTTGTTTAGGCGGAAAAAGCTCGGTGCTTTTGTTGGCTGATTCGCTGGCTAAAGATTGCACCGAAAGGATCGTGGTGATCACAAATGCTAAAAGACTGACTAAAAATTTCATTATTAACCTCGTTGGTGATTTTAAAGTAAAGATAGAAAATAAATGAATTTTGATTCTAAAGGTACCTTTTTTTGACTGTGCTCGAGTTGTGGTCTTGTGTTTTTTGGCTTCGAGTGTTAGAACTCGAGACGGTTTCGTGGATGACTGCTTTTGTGAACTCGCAAGAGTTTGTGGAAGAGGAAAGTCCGGACTTCATCGGGCAGCGCAAGGGGTAACGCCCCTCGACAGCAATGTCAGGAACAGTGGAACAGAGAGAATGTCCAGGGCTTAGATCCTGAAAGCGGGAACGGGAGCTTTCAGGGGAGCTGCTGGAGTGAAAACAGCTAAACTCTGCGTGAAGCAAGATCAAATAGGAGAACGTTTAAGTGTGGCCCACATTTAGGTTCTCGGGTCAGGTCGCTAGAGGGTGGGGGTAACCTCACTCCCAGAGAAATGGTCATCTAAGTTTATCAGGCGACTTTTGGGACCTGATGAATGGGACAGAATCCGGCTTAAAGCGAAACCAAAAGTCCCACTGAGACTGCAAAGTCTCAACGTTGTGAGGGGGTTGGCCCTAAAAGCCAGCCCCCTGTTTTTTTTGCGACAAATTGGCCCCCTTCAACGGGTAAATAGCCTCTTTTTTAAATCTTAAAGCTCCTTTACATCGTTCCCACGCGGACAAAAATTTGCACTCCCAAGTAATGAAGAAGTTAGATTTGCTAACCATTAACAACAGGAGAAAACAATGGGCAACGAACGAAGACCAATGCAACATGATCAAGAAAATTCTAATCAACCTAAAGATAAATCTGGAAAGGATTTTGAAAAGAAAAATTCTGATTCAAGAAAAAATCCAGAAAAAGAAGTAAGAAACCCAAGATCTATGGATAGAGATCAAAAAGAATTTAAAGATTCTCCGCGAGATACAAAAGTATAAAATAAAAGGGCTGTCATAGAAACGAATGTTTCTGTGGCAGCCTCTTTTTTAATTTAAAAAAGAGGAAAAATATGGAAATCATTATTTTTTTAATAATAGGTCTTATCTCAGGTTGGTTAGCCGGTGTATTGGTGCAAGGTCATGGTTTGGGAACTTTGGGCAACATAGTAATAGGAGTCATCGGTTCATTTTTGGGTGGTTACATTTTCAACATGAGCGGTGTAAATACCTATGGCTTATTAGGTTCAATCGCTATGTCTGTTGTTGGAGCCGTAGTTTTTTTACTTATTGTCGGTTTGTTCTCTGGCCCCGGACGCTTGCAAAGACATTAGATTAATTTTTTATCTGAATTATTGCTGTTTCAACAAAGCTAAACTGATTTCACATTGGTTTTGGTGGCCCCGGTCGGTTTGCATTCTTGATGTTAGCGCTGAAAGTGCAGTTACATCAGAGTTTGCAAAAGGAGCTACATTCGGGTTTACCAAAGGCTCATCAAAAATCAGTTCGCGAATTTTTTGTGAATTACAGGTATGTCCATATAAAACAAGCTTTGCATTTGCGTAACTTGCAGAAAGTTTATGTGGGTCATTTAACTTGGAAATCTTGCAATCAACAGGCCAAGGATGACTATCAGAAATGCTCGTAATACTTTCGCATTCAAGATCACTTGAAATCCACAAAACATCACCATTTTTTTGTTTTAATACTGCGAGTCCCGTAGATTTAACGATATCTTTATTGTCTCTTTTCATCCACTGATAATCATGATCGTGTGAGAATACAACCTCTTGATTTTCTTTCGCCAATGCAGCGAATTTTAACATGGCATTTTCATGACCGTAGATTTCTTGTCCTTCTGTTGTGAAAAAAGATTTAAATTCTTTAAGATCGCCTTTAACTGCGGCTTCAACTAATCCGGCTTGTGTGCTGGCAACGTCTTCACAACCTAGAGAGCAAAAAACTAAACATGAAGAAAGACTAATTAACCAAGATTTTATAGACATGGTGTATATCCTTTGCCAGTTCGTTGTAAAAGTCGCTGATCGAATTGAGGAGAGTATTTTAAATTTAACGATTCCGCTAGTGTACAGTATTTAGGCAGGTAAAAATTGTAATGATTATAGGAAATTTGCCTGGTTTATTAGACTTCAGTCGTTATTTTTCTAATAATGATAGTATCATTTGATACTATCATTATTAGGCTATAATATGGCTTTATGGAACGCCCTCCCTATCAAATCACCACGTTTATACTCAACAAAATTGCCGAAATTCAAGAGCTACTGGGTGAAATAAAAACATTTTCCATCAAAAAACCATCAATCAAACTTCGTAAGGAAAATAAAATAAAGACAATCCATCATAGCTTAGCTATTGAAGGAAATTCACTTACAGAGGAACAAATTACGGCTTTATTGGAAAATAAAAGAATTTTGGGACCTAAAAAACAAATTCTTGAGGTAGAAAATGCAATTCGAACCTACGATAAGTTAGCTACTTTAGATCCTTCGAATGAAAGAGATTTTTTGAAGGCCCATAAAATTCTGATGGATGGTCTTGTGGAAAAACCTGGGGTTTACCGACATTCTGCAGTCGGTATTTTTAAAGGATCGCAGGTCACTCGAATGGCGCCATCAGAAAAAATAGTACCTCGATTAATGTCGAATTTATTTAATTTTATAAAAGAAGATAAAGAAACACATGAATTATTGAAGGCCTGTCTGTTTCACTATGAACTTGAGTTTATTCATCCATTTTTAGATGGCAACGGACGCATGGGCCGACTGTGGCAACAAAGAATATTAATGAAGCTTTCACCCAGTTTTGAATATTTACCCGTGGAAACCTTGATTCATAAAAATCAAAAAAAATATTATAAAGCCTTAGAAACAAGTGATAAAAATGGAGACTCAACAGTTTTTCTGGAATTTTCATTAGAGATGATTTTATTATCCCTTAAAGAATTTATGAATAAAATATCTTTCAATAAACTAAAAGCAGTGGATCGAATTGATTATGCCCTGGAACACTTTGGTGAAAATAAATTTTCACGAAAAGAATATCGACAACTTTACATGGGCCTATCAACAGCCAGCGCCAGTCGTGATCTGGCGCTGGCTGTAAGTGAAAAGAAGCTTAAGATTTTTGGAACGAAGGCTTTGGCTGTTTATAAGAGGATTTGACAACAAACGAGAGGGAAAAAATGACAACACTTAAATTGTTTTTATTGGTTATATTTATTTCTGGTTGCAGCTCTTCTTCGAAGGATAAGACATCAGACCAATTAACCAAAATGGCAGAGAAAAAACCCAACTTGGTCGAACAAAAGAAAAAAGATCTTCCCGATAAAGTCGTGCCGCTCAAAGGCAAATTTTTGGACTACGTTAATTTGATAAGTCCAGAGCATAAGGCGCCCGGCTACAGTATCAATACTTATTGGCTCGGCGATGGCTATGCTTATGGCGAAGGTCCTTATGATGGCTGGATGCTCGAGTTTTTTCTATTTCGTGGGAAATCAAAGGACTTGGTTTTTTCGCAAAGAAGTGGCTATGAGACAGATTTAAAAAATAGTTTATATGGCTACGAGATCACACCTTATTTTTTCAAAAATAATAAAATGACAAAGGCCGAATTAAAGGATGTCTTCCCAATAAAAAAAATAGAGCAGCTTTTTGATAAACAAACTAAAATGTTTAAAAGTGTGACTGATCTAACTCATTCTGAACGCGAATGGAAATTTTTTAAACTGATGCGGCTTCCTCTAAAGGGAACAACAATTGAATTAAAAATATGTCGTGATGAAATAGAACCACCTTTCGAAGCGGATTCTCCTTGCGCATTGGTAGGTGTGCTAAAATGGAATAAATCAAATTTCAGACTTGAGAGCGTGGGTTCATTTGAAACTTCACAAGAGCATTACTAGCTGGAAAAATGGGCACTAAAACTCAACTACTTGCTGACGTATAATATTTCAAACAAAATTTCCAATATTTAACCGTTAGAAAAACCAAAAAAGGGCCAAAGAATAAAGCCCAGGCGATCATACCAAAATCGGGGGGATCTAAAATTGTTCGCGCTGGTACGCTGGCGATCAGTCCCACTGGAATAATTGTTAAAACAAGGTATTTCATCCAAGGAAAATAAATCGAATCGGGCCGAGTGCCAAGCTTGTAAATATTGTACCAAACGAACTGCAAATTTTCAGCGCGAGTAAAGATTACCGAGGTCGCCGCAAATGCAAATCGAAAGGCATAAAAAACTAAGAATCCATTTGGGATCATGACGATGAGCCACAAAAGTCTTAACCAAGAAAAATCAGAAAGCTGGGATAAACTCCAGCCGAGCCAACCGACAGCGATCAGCAGATTGCCAATATTTGCGGTACCCAGGCGTTGAAAGCTAACCATGAATTGGGAAGTAACGGGTTTGACTAGCAGTAAATCTAAATCACCTTTTCTGACTTTGTCAGAAAATCGTTCCAGATTGTCCTGAAGCAAAATCATATATAATGCATCGACAACAAAAAGTACGCCTAGAAAAACTCGGGTTTGTTCTAAGGTCCAATGACCAATAATGTTGGTTTGTCGATAGAGCACCTCGAAAGTCAGGATCTGTGCCATATACCAAAAAATATCGGTAATTACTCGCAATAAAAAATTAGCGCGGTATTCGAGGTCGGCAATAAAGCTAGCGCGGGCAAAAGCACAATAAAGAAAAAAATATTTTTTAATATTTAGAAGTTGTGTTTTCACTAGGCACCAGTTCCGACGTAAGCTTTTAAGCCACGGCGCCAAAAAAAATAACCAATCAGATTCACAACAATAATTCCCACTGTTATTGAAACAAATCCACTTTTTATATACTCAAATCCAATCCGGCCGGTGATGTATCCCGTGGGAACATAGACCGCGTTCGCAAATGGCAATTGTATCATAATAGTTTTTAAGGGTTCAGGCAAAAGATCCAAGGGAAAGAGTTCCCCTGATAGAAGCCAAAGACCCAAATTTTTTGCACTTGTTATCCCCTGGATGCGATTCAAAAAAAAGGCGAAACAGGAAACCACAAAACTCATTGAGTGAACTAAAATCAAATAATAAAAAACCATCAGCAAAGAAATAGGCAATCGATCCCAATGAAAAGGCAATTTATAAACTAAAAAAACACTCAGAGGAATTGTTAAAGAAATCACTGTGGTGATAAATTTATAACCTAACAACTGACTCAAATAATATTCATAAAAACTCATCGGCCGTACAATCAGACTATTGATTGTGCCTGATTCGATTTCTTGGATCATGCGAAACTCATACATCCAGCTACTGGAAATACGTGACAAGAAAGTCGCACAAAGAGCGTAAGCGATATAATATTCTTTACCAAAACCGCCGATGGCGGATAGGCCTGCTCCGGCAAAAATCGAGGTCCATAAAACAATTTCGACAATAGTTGATAGGGTTGGTTGCACGATTGCATCCACCAAAAAATTTAATCTGTATTCGAGATTAGAAAGCATCGCGAGTTTAAAGAACGCGAGATTCCGTCTCCAAAAAGTGCCGTATAACGTCTTCAAAGTTGGCTTCCACGACTTTAAGATCTTGAATTTTTCCATTTGCAGAAATTTCAGAGATCAATTTTGGTAATTCATTATTTTCAATTTCAAATGAATGCTCTTTTTGTCCCGAGGTCAGTTGTCGCCCCAGTGAAAGAGCGATATCGCTTTCGGGAATTTGCTCTAAAACGACAACCACTTGCTGTTTGATTGAAGTCTTAGTTATAAAATGTTTTACCGTTCCATTGTAAACAATTTCGCCGCGACTGATTAATAATAATTGATCCGCGAGTTTTGCTATATCGTCCATATAGTGACTGGTCAGAATCACGGTGGTTTTTCTTTCCTTCACATAAGTGGCAAGAAATTCACGAATGGTGGATTGCGCGACAATATCTAATCCAATGGTGGGTTCGTCCAAAAATAAAACTTCGGGCTCGTGCAAAAGAGCGCCGATCAATTCCATTTTCATTCGTTCGCCCAAACTTAATCTGCGTAATTGGGTTTCCAAGACATGGGTGCATTTTAAAAGCTTGGCAAGTTCTTGAACTCGATTCGCCGCTTTTTTGGGATCGAGGTCATAAATACGAGCCAGTAGTGAAAAACTATCTAATGGTGAAATATCCCACCACAGTTGATTTTTTTGTCCTAACAAGAGACTTATTTTTCGCAGATAGCGGTAATCCCTTTCCCAAGGATTAAAACCCAGAACGCTGGCCGAGCCCGAGCTTGGAGTAATAAGTCCAGAAAGAATTTTAAGAAGAGTGGTTTTGCCGGCCCCATTGGCTCCAATTAAGCCAATGATTTTTCCAGATTCAATTTCAAGATTTACATTCTTAAGTGCGGCTTTTTCGATGTATTGGCGTTGCCAAAAACCTTTGAGGGAGTTCATTACTCCCTCGGGTTTTTTGTAAGTCTGATAAATGCGGGATAAATTTTCCGTGCGTATAATAAAGCTCATAAGGAGCTAATTATTAACTAAGGACGGAGCATTTGTATACATTCAGTAAGAGTTGCAACTCCAATACGTCCGACTGCTTCATTTGTGCGAATGTTGTAGGGCTGGAAGCCAGCGCCATTCCAATTGCAAACTAAGTGTCTCGAAGAATTTGAGACGCTTTGACGGCATTCAGTCAGCTGTGAAAAACCAAAATATTCACCATTGGAAATTTTTCCAACATGATCCCCAGAATTTGATGAAAATGGTGACCAGTTAGATCCATTCCAACTGCAAATTAAACCATTTCTTGATTGCTGAATGCTTTCGCGGCAATCGGCAAGTGCTGCGTAACCATAATAAGTTCCGCCTACAACTCGTCCAACAGTTTGGTTGTTGCTAATTTTAAAAAGGGACCAATTACTTCCATTCCAGGTGCACAACAAATTTCGTTCAGACAAACGAACGCTCTCATTGCAATCGAATGAGCTTGCAAAGCCGTATCCGTTGCGACCAACACCAGAGTTGCTCATAATGTTGTAAGGCTGGAAATTATTTCCATTCCAGTTACAAACAATTGGTTCTTGAGTTTGGCTGGTGGCAATAATCGCTGCTTGGCAGTCAACTGACTGGGCATAGCCAAAACCTGACTTTCCAATCAACACATCACGAACCTGATCATAGGGCTGAAAGTTATTTGGGTTAGCTCCACAAATTAATTTATAATAGGGGCGGGCGGGCGGGAGTCTCTCGCCGTCTCCGGGATAAGGTGCTGGTCGATCGCCGCGTTGAGCTTGTGCAGCCAAAGTGACGAAAACTAAAAGTGTTTGTAAGACCACGTAGGTCAACTGTGATTTAAAAAATTTCATTGTTCCTCCTGTATTTTAGTTCAGTTAAAATTTATTCTTCAAGGCGTGTTATTTAGTCTTCTTTTTCGCGAAAACAAAAAACTCACGTCCTTGTCGGCGTGGCAAAGAATGTCTCCAACGGCCCCAAAAAATAAATTCATAATTTTTGTTTAGGCGTTGGCGAAGTTCCCACTCACTACCACCAAAGGGAGGCCCCTGAGGCTTGTCCCAACCAAAAAAGACTCCCATTAAATGCCCGCCTGGCGCAAGAACTCGATTCCAAATTTTTACAAGCTCTTGACGGCGCACCGGATTAATAGCGCAATAACAGGTGTGTTCGAACACATAGTCGAATCTTTCGTTGTATTCCGAACCCAAGGAAAAGATATCTTTCATTTCGAATTTAAGACTACTCACCTGAGCATAATTCTTTTTGACCCGCTTGATGGCCTCTGGCGAAACATCAATTCCGGTAACAATGTGGCCGTTTTGTGCAAAAAAAGCAGCATCGTGACCTTCGCCGCAGCCCAGGACAAGGATACGAGATTTTGGTAATTTCAAACGAGGCAACATGTCTTTAAGAGCTTCGGCAGGTTCGGCCAAATTCCAGCGAGGATTGCCTTCGCTGACGTAAACATCACTCCACCATTTTTCTTGGTCAACTTCAGGAAAACTTTTAAGTAAAAGTTGGACGGGATAATTTTTCCCTTCCCAGGTGATAGAGTCATCATCAAATTCTTCAAGCAAATTAAAAAATTGCATCTGTGCTTTTCGCGAAAAAACAAAAGGAATATCTTCCTTTGTTCGTCCATGAAAACGATCCCATTCATCAACACGAAGGCTATTCAAATTAAAACTAAAAAGAGTTTCGTAGGGACATATAATTTGCCAGCCTGATTTTTCAAAAGAAACAAATTGGGCAATGAGTGGTTCATCAAAAACCTCGACAAAAAAGTAACGACTATCAACATTCGAAACAAAGGCACCATTTTCGTCTTGAGCCATATTTTTAAGCAGAGCATAACCTGTTTTTTGATCATTCAGGCGCATTTCGTCTTGAAGGAAGTAGCCTTCTTCATCAAGCGTAATAAAAGAATCAGGGAGAACTTGGGTCTTTTTCATCGTCACCAGAGTTGTCCGGTGTGACGAGCGAACCGTCAATGTAATTCACGTTGTCACCGGTCGTCTTAAGGCTTTGTAAAGTCCACTTATCAATTGTCGGATCATCTGAAAGATCTCGATAAAGCACGGCTTCACCATCAATTATCGTTTCGAAAGCCTCTTTATTTTTATCTGAGGCAGGTATCGAAAATTTATAGGAAAATACGGCCTTAACTTTTCGCTCGCCCATATTTTCCGTCCAAAGCTTGATAATATCCACTTCCGAAGCCTCGGGCTTTTTATTTTTAATTGTCTTTTGAATAAGATCGGCAAATTTTTGCTGAATGGCGGAGTGCGTCTCGAAGCCAATCGCCGCGGAACTGTGGATCACGTTCCATGACCAAATAAGGGCTGCAGTAAAGACGATTAAGCTAATGATTTTCTTCATAGATTAATTCCTTGTGTGTATGATACGAGATATCTCATGAATTCTGATTGGAAGACAACTCTATTGTCAAAAAGTCTATCATTGAATCAGCGGCTCGAACAACAGTTAGAGTCGCGAGGCCTTCGTTTGAATGCCGTTGATTTCGCAAGTTTCATCGAAAATTGGGCGCCACGAACCTCAAGAGACGCCTTGAGTTACGTCCTTAATTTTATTCGACCAGTGGTTTTGGGAATGGGATTTCGGATTTCGCGACTGAGCGATGAAAAAATCGAAGTTATTATTCCTGAACGCTCGAAAAATAAAAATGAAGAGGGTACAACTCACGAAGCTGTTTTGCTTGCCGCTGCCATTGAAGGGGCAAAGACCCTGTGGCTCAGGCATGCTCCACTTGGCGATTTTCATATTCGCATTGATGAAATCAATATTAAGAACTTAAAAGCAAGCACCTCTGAAATTCGCATGAGAATGGAAATTCCCGAGACAATTCGCCAAAGTATTTTGGGGCAATTGCGAGTCATGAATCGAGCCCAAGTCGAAAATCACATTCAGTTTTTCGAAGAAGGCGATCAATTAATTGCCGAATCTACTTTGCATCTAACAGTTTCAACAACTTCGCTTCTTGAAGCTCCAACCAAAGGTCAGAACGGGTAAGGGATGATTTTAGAAACCCAAATTAATTCACAAGATGAGTCTTTTATTGCCAATTCTGCAGCGATGAAAGTGCTGGTTGAGGAATGGCGAAGTCAGGTACAAAAAACTCAATTGGGCGGCGGCGTGGAAGCTGTCAAAAAACACAAAGCTCGGGGTAAATTAACAGCTCGGGAAAGAATCGAAGGTCTTTTAGATCCCCAAACTTCTTTTCTTGAATTTTCAACTTTAGCTGCATGGGGCATGTACGAAAATCAAGCCCCTTCGGCCGGTGTGATCACAGGTATCGGTCGCATTCAGGGTATCGAATGCATGATTGTGGCGAATGATGCCACGGTTAAGGGTGGTACTTACTTTCCAATGACCGTGAAAAAACATTTACGAGCTCAAGAAATTGCCATGGAAAACGGTCTTCCTTGTATTTATTTAGTGGATAGCGGTGGCGCATTCTTGCCCATGCAATCCGAAGTTTTTCCAGATCGCGATCACTTTGGTCGAATTTTTTATAATCAAGCTCGCATGTCAGCGGAAAACATCCCACAAATTTCTGTTGTGATGGGTTCTTGCACCGCCGGCGGAGCTTATGTTCCCGCAATGAGTGACGAAAATGTTATTGTCAAAGACAACGGCACTATTTTTCTAGGTGGCCCGCCTTTGGTTAAAGCAGCCACAGGTGAAGAAGTGAATGCGCAAGAATTGGGTGGGGCGCAAGTTCATTGTGAAAACAGTGGAGTTACCGATCATTTTGCGGAAGATGACGAACATGCTTTAGAAATCACTCGCTCGATTGTTGCTCAACTTAATCATCGAAAAAAAGTTCAAATGAAATTGCAACCTATCGAGGAACCGCTTTTTAAACCCAAAGATATTTACGGCGTTATTCCTAAAGACACACGCATCCCTTTTGACGTGCGCGAAATTATTGCTCGGATTGTTGATGGCAGTCGTTTTCATGAATTTAAATCTTTGTACGGAAAAACTTTGGTGACAGGATTTGCTCATATATGGGGAATGCCTGTAGGAATTCTTGCGAATAATGGAGTTTTATTTAGTGAAAGCGCCATGAAAGCGGCTCATTTTATTGAACTTTGTGAACAGCGCGAAGTGCCGTTGGTATTTCTTCAAAACATCACTGGTTTTATGGTTGGAAAAAAATACGAAAATGAAGGCATTGCTAAACACGGAGCCAAAATGGTGATGGCCGTAAGCAATGCCCGCGTTCCGAAATTCACCGTTGTTATCGGCGGCTCCTATGGCGCCGGAAACTACGGAATGTGTGGTCGAGCTTATCAGCCGCGCCAATTGTGGATGTGGCCAAACGCTCGGATCAGCGTAATGGGTGGGGAACAAGCGGCTAATGTTTTATTAACGGTGAAGTTGGAACAAATGTCGATTCTGGGGCGAGGAATGAGCGCGGCTGAGCGTGTGGATTTTAAAAAACCAATTTTAGATAAATACGAAGGTGAAAGTTCGGCTTACTTTTCTACGGCTCGGATTTGGGATGATGGCATCATTGATCCAGTCGACACCAGACAAGTTTTGGCTCTGGGAATTTCGGCATCTTTAAACAAAGCTTGGGGAAAACGTCGACAGGGCGTTTTCAGAATGTAGAATCTTTAATTTTTGAGGTTTAGGATATGTCTGAAATAGTCATTTCTGAAATAAATAATGTTGCTTACGTTAAACTGCATCGACCAGACGTTCGAAATGCTTTTAATCCTGAAATGGTAAAAGAGCTGAAGGAAAATTTTTTAGCTTTCGAAAAAAGAAAAGATCTTCGTGCCATCGTTCTGTTGGGTGAAGGAAAAATTTTCTGTGCTGGAGCAGATTTGCAATGGATGCAATCGATGATCAATTTTAATTTCGAGCAGAACAAACAAGATGCCGCGAATTTATTTGAAATGTTTGAAGCCATACTGAACTGTTCAATTCCAGTCATAGGACAAGTTCATGGTGCCGCCTTTGGTGGTGCGTTGGGATTAATTGCTGTTTGTGACGAGGTTGTCGCCGAAGAGTCCACTCAGTTTTGTTTCAGTGAAGTGAAGTTGGGGTTAATTCCTGCGGTGATCAGCGGATTTATTTCGCTGAAAGCATCGCTTTTTCACGTTCGTCCCTTGATGTTTTCGGGTCGTGTATTTGATATCACGATGGCGATGAATGCCAATCTTGTTCATCATCGTGTGCCCAATGGTGAAGCCCATCGTGAAGTGCAAAAACTTTTGCACAAATACATCGATGGAGGTCCCGAAGCCATTCGTGAGACCAAAAAATTAATGAACAGTATTTACTGGTCAACTTGGGACGAACAGAAAGAAAAAACATGTAAGCTCATTGCCGAAAGACGAGTCAGTCGTGAGGGGCAAGACGGTTTAAGAAGTTTTCTTGACGGAAAAAAGCCTGAATGGAAAAGCTAAAATGAAGAAGATCAATCGGCTGGCCATTGCCAATCGAGGCGAAGTGGCCGTGCGAATTATCAAGGCCTGTGAAGAATTGGGTATTGAAACGGTACTGCTTCATTCCGAAGCGGACATGGGATCTCGGGCTTACCGCCTGGCCACCAAAAAAATCTGCATAGGTGGAGCTCAGACCAATCAAAGCTATTTAAATATTCCCGCAAATATTCAAGGTGCTTTGGCCAGTGGAGCCGACGCCGTTCATCCCGGCTTTGGTTTTCTTTCCGAGAACGCTGATTTTGCTGAAGCTGTGGAAAAAGCAGGTTTAATTTTTGTTGGACCTTCGGCTAATTCCATTCGCTTGCTTGGCGATAAAATTAGTTGCAAACAATTGGCAGCAAAAGCGGGCTTACCTTTGATTCCTGGTTATAGTGGCAAGGATCAAAGTTTAGATTGCTTAATTTCAGAAGCTGAAAAAATTGGTTATCCGGTCATTGTTAAAGCAGCCGCCGGTGGGGGTGGCCGTGGCATGAAGTTGATAAAAAATTCGACCGAGGCAAAAGAGCTTATCGAATCTGCGCAACGGGAATCTTTGTCGGCTTTTGGTTCAGAGCAAGTTTTTTTAGAAAAATATTTAGATCGAGCAAAACACATCGAGTTTCAAATTTTTGGTGATTCCAGCGGCCGCGTTGTTCATCTTTTTGACCGCGAGTGTTCGGTGCAAAGACGTCATCAAAAAATTATTGAAGAAGCAATTTCTTCTTCGCTCTCTGAAGATTTGCGAAAAAAAATGGGCGAAGCGGCTGTGTCTTTAGCAACTTTGGGAAAATACAAAGGGGCGGGTACGGTTGAATTTTTACTTCAAGACGGAAAGTTTTATCTTTTAGAAGTTAACACGCGACTTCAAGTCGAACATTCCGTGACTGAAATGGTTTTGGGAGTGGACCTTGTCAAAGCACAAATTTTAACAGCTCAAGGTGATTTTATTTTTAAAACTCAAGATCACAGTCCACGGGGACATGCTATCGAGGGTCGTGTTTATGCAGAAAATCCCTACCAAGGGGGAATTCCCAGCACTGGCCTACTTGGCCATGTTTCTTTTCCCGAGGGCCCTGGTCGTCGTTTTGAATACGGCTTTGAATCGGGCGATCAAATCACTTCGTTTTATGATCCAATGATTGCGAAAGTAATTGTTTGGGATGAGTCCCGCCCCAGAGCTATTCAAAAAATGATCAAAGTTCTTGAGGGCTCGGTGATTTTTGGAGTGCATACGAACATTCCTTATTTGATCGCAATTTTAAAACATCCCGAATTTATCAATGGCACGATGACCACAAGATTCATTGAAAATAATTTTGCTGAAGGTCTGAAGGTTCCTGCTCTTGCTGAAAAAGAAAAAATTCTTTTCGAAAAAGTTTTAAGCGCGCATAAGCCATCCCTTTCTCTTCAAGATGCTCAGGGGGGCATTAAAACAAATTCTCCATGGAATCAATCTTGGAGAATTTTGTGATTGAGGCTAAAAAAATAAAATTTCACTTTGATAATCACGACTATGAAGCCTTGACTCAAAAAATTGGTTCGTCTGTTTGGGTTTATTTTCAAGGAAAAACATACTCCATTCCGGCCACAGATCAAAATTTAAAATCACGACATAAATCAAAAAGCGCGAATGCCGGCGTAACTGCAATTTTGTCTCCGATGCCGGGAAAAATAACAAAAGTTTTACTTTCCGCTGGGCAAAATGCAGAGGTTGGACAAGTTGTGATTGTGATGGAAGCTATGAAAATGGAATACACTCTTAAATCTGAACTCAAAGCTAAAATAAAAAAAGTGATGACCAAAGTTGGCGATCAGGTGGCTTTGGGACAAATTTTAATTGAGTTTGAAAGCTCTTCGAACAAGGCCGGAGAGAAAAAATGAAAACCAAAGTACAGTTAGTGGAAATGGGTCTTCGCGATGGTCTGCAAAATGAAAAAGTCATGTTGGATGTGAATCAGCGTTGTGAGTTGGCGCTTCGTTTGAGCACAGCGGGCCTTAAGCGAATTGAAGTCGGTGCTTTTGTTCGACCCAATTGGGTTCCACAAATGGCTGGGACTGCAGATGTGATCCGTCAGGTGCAGGAACTGGTTAAATCAAAGAAAATTTCTCGTCAGGTGCAATTTTCAGTATTAGTTCCAAATGAAAAAGGCATGGAATATGCTTTGATGTCCAAGGTCTCTGAAATTGCAATTTTTGCATCCTCATCAGAAACATTTTCACAAAAAAATATCAATTGCAGTATTGAAGAAAGCTTTCAAAGATTTGCTCCTGTTGTTCGTTTGGCTAAAGAACACAAAATAAAAGTGCGTTCCTATTTAAGTGTTTGTTTTGGCTGTCCTTATGAAGGAAAAATTTCAGAAACGAAAGTCGTTCAATTGGCGAAAAGAATGCATCGTCTTGGTGTTTATGAAATATCTATTGGTGACACGATCGGCGTAGCCCATCCAGGTCAGGTTAAATCCCTTTTTCAAAAATTAAAAAAAGAAATTCCCGTTGGAAAGTTAGTTGGACATTTCCACGACACCCGCGGCACGGCGCTGGTTAACATCCTGACGGCTTATCAGTTAGGAGTGCGAGTTTTTGATACCAGCATTGGGGGCTTGGGGGGCTGTCCTTATGCGCCTGGGGCTGCTGGAAATGTAGCGACCGAGGATGTTGTCTACATGTTTGACGGCCTAGGGGTAAAAACCGGAGTCGATCTGGATAAGCTTATTGAAACCAATCGTTGGTTATCAGAAACCATGAAAAAAATACTTCCTTCGAAAGTAGGAAGCGTCGGTCGTTTAATTCCAAAAAAATAATACACATGGATCGTCTCTTGCTGTAGAGAGAGGCACGATGTTGATGCGATGGTGGTCCATATTTTCTTTGACCTCTTTTGGGGTACTTATCCTGGTTATTATTTTTGTAACCAGAAAGCCGCTTTGTATTGATTCCAGGCTTGTAGAAAAAATTGACAGGATTTCTGGTTCCACAAGGGACGAAATTTATCGCTGTGACATGAATAAAGCGGTTCGTTTCAGCACTTATTGGACACAGCACAGTCGAGAAGTGACTTTGCGGCTATCAGCGATCGAGCTTGTTCTAGAAAAATTAAATTATTTAAAAACAGAGTCTCCACGAGTAGTTATTTTAAACGACAAGAAACAGCTTGTTTACTTCCATTCATCGACTCTGTATTTATCTGAAGATTTATTTTCCAAACCAGGATGGTTAGAAAGAGAATTAATCAAATTCTGGCTTCGTGAAAAAAATGAAAATATTTTTTCTCAGAATCCTTTGCTTGCCGAAGCCCTCGTCGAAAATATTCTTATGGTTTCTGTGGGAAACTACCAGTTAGCAAAGTATGATATTAAAAATAAAGATTCTTTAAGTTATTTATGGCTACAAAATTTAAGAGCCTCTTCCCTCGAGTGTCGGTATTCAAGAAAATTTTCGGATAGTATTTCATTTTGTTTAACGGATGGTTCAAAAACTCAGCTGCAAGACATGAAAATTTATTTTGTTCGCGCATGGATGGAGTCATTTCGTGTTATAAAATTGCCCGAGCAGTTGATGTTTTTGCGTTCAGTTGCCGAATTGACCCCAGAAGGAATTCAAAAAACAAAGTTCGGGGGGCGATTTTTGATTGAATTGGCCAGTCGACTCGAAAAATATGGCATGAATCAAACGGTGGATAACCCTGAATTTGATTTGGTTTATGCCTTAGATAAAAAACTTGAAAACAATGGAAATTTGAAAAAATCCGTTCAAGAATTTTCCCGAAACAATGAACATCTTCGCATAGCCCTGATGGATCAAGAGAAGGTTTTATTTCTTCCCTCGGGACTATCCTTATCAAAAAAATCTTTAAAATCTTGGAAGGCCCGTCATTTAATTTATCAGAGTTGTTCGGGCATGAGCTTTAAACAGATTAGTTCATTTGATTTAGTCGCAGACAAACTGTTATTGATCCGTTCTTGTGATCAGAGCGAGAGTCGCTCTTTGCAAAAATATTATAAATCAGGCATTACAGGCTTCGCTAGTCAGAATCCATTCTCATCTTTTATTCATTTTCACCTTCCTTCCGTGGCTCTTAAATCAAACGAATTGAACTCACAAAAAGATGTTTTTGAAATGCTTGAGCAAAAAACCATGGACCAATCTGTGGTTCAAAGTTTTGGCTGGCAACAGTTGGTCTGGAAAAAAGATTTGCACGCCTATGCGCCAAAGGCTTATATAGACGCTATTGATTTATTTCGCCTACCAGCTAGGTTATAGTTCATTTTCTTTTAAAATATTTCCCTCCACCGAAAAAGCTCAAACATAACGTTTGGCCTACATGTTTGCAGTAGGACGAAGGCCAAACATGTAGGCCAAGCCGAACTCGTTTTTCGGTGGAGGGAAATATTTTAAAAGAAAACGAAAAGTAGCTGCGTGGTAGGCGAAATAAATCAATAGCGCCATATAAACTTTTGGCGTAGCTCGTTTCTGATTAAAGAATTGCGTTTAGAAAGCCGTAGAATCAACGCATCTAGTTTCTTTAGTTTTGAGTTTCCTTTTTTAAAATCTTTTTGCCTACTCAAAAACGAGTTCGGCTTGGCGTTTGCCTTTGCTTCCCCTGCAAAGGCAAATGCCAAACGTTATGTCTGAGCTTTTTGAGTAGGCAAAAAGATTTTAAAAAAGGAAACTCAAAACTAAAGATCTCGGGTATTAAATTTGTGACTTTCCAAGCGTAATTCTTTAATCCGATTCTGCTGGTCGACGAAAACGACTTGGGGTTTGTGTATTTTTGCTTCGTTGATGTCACAGGTTAAGTAAGAAACAATAATGACCACATCACCTGGCTGAACCAATCGAGCAGCGGCGCCATTTAGGCAAACTTCTTGAGGACGACCTTCGATGACGTAGGTGGAAAATCTTTCGCCATTGTTGCAGTTTAAGATGTCGACCTTTTCATTAAGAAATAAACCGGCGGCTTCAATTAGTTTTGGATCAATGGATACGGAGCCTTCATAAGACAAATCCGCTTGAGTAACGGTGGCGCGGTGGATTTTAGATTTCATTAATGTGATATTCATAAAACTTCCTATTGATTCATTTGTAACGAAATTAATAAACCTTTTAAAACTAAATCTGGAACAATTTGGTCAAATATTTTTTCATTTTCAAAAAGATGAGAAAATCCCCCCGTGCCAATGACCACTGCTTTTTCATCAGGAAAACATTCGCGTTGGAGGCGATTTGAAATCTCGCGAATTGTGCCTAAATGTCCAAAGTATAAACCCGATTGAATACTTTCAACCGTCGATCTTCCCAAGGTTTCGTCTTTAGGAACAATTTCAACTGCGGGAAGTTTTGCGGTTTTATTTTCCAAGGATTCCATAGAAATTCGTAAGCCCGCAACAATGGTTCCGCCCAGGTATTCCTTTTTTTTGTTAATGGCACAAAATGTTGTTGCCGTTCCCAAATCCACAATCACTAAATTTTGATTTGGGTGTATGTGTGTAGCAGCGATCGAATTAGCAATGCGATCAGCACCAACCTCAATGGGATTGCGATATTTAATTTGTAAACCCGTTTTAACTCCGGCCTGCAAGAAAAAGGGATCGATATTAAAATACTTTTGACAGGCACCACGCAAGGAGTACACCACGTCGGGGACAACCGAGCAGATAACAATTCGTCGTATAAAAGCTGGATCAATAGAGTTTTCACGAAGAACCGATCTTAAAAAGACCCCGATTTCATCCGAAGATGAACCTTGCTTGGAATTGCGGCGAAACCCCAGTTTCATTTGGTCGCGCTCGAAAACTCCACCGTAGATTTGACTGTTGCCCACATCTAAACACAAAATCATAAATTAACCCCGCTTAATACGGCCTGCGAAATTTGCAGATTCAATTGATCAAGATCGGAACATTCTTGAAATTTTATTTGTCGAGATTGCTCGGCGGAACAAAAAGAAAAAGCATGAAGCTGTTTGGTTTTATCTATTTTTGAGGTGTCATTATGAACAACAAAATCACATCCCGAAAGTTGAAATAATTTAGCTACTTTATCGTAAATTTCGGATTCAGTTGAATTTGCCGTGAGTTTAAATCCAATAAGTTTAAGGTTTTTATTTTTTGATAAGGATTTTATTGAATCGATAAGCTTAGGATTTTTTTTAAGTTTTAAAACAAGTTCTTTATCAGATGAAATTTTATGAATTCCATTGAGTGGGCCCTGACTTGATTCAATACTGGCTACAGAATAATCACTGACGGCAGCACTGTGAATTAAAAAATCATATTCATGTTCTTGCACTTCTGAAAATAAGGTATTTTTGAAATTTTCATAATCGGTAAATGTTTTTAAGGACAATCCAGAATTAGATTTTCTTATTTCATTTTTATAGGGACTATTTTCAGATAACAGCAGAGTCACGCTGGCGCCAAGCTCTTGCAGTGAATTGGCAATTCCAACGCCGGTGCTGCCCGTGCTCAGATTCGTGATGGCGCGCACGTGGTCGATCTTTTCTTGAGTTCCGCCAGCAGTAATTAAAATTCTTGGCATTTTATTTAAATTTGTAAGTGCAGTTCGGGATTGGTCGTCTATTAAAGATTTTGACGAAGAAAGTTTTTCTAAAACGCATTGTAAAATCAAATCGGGATCTAAAAGTTTTCCATAGCCTTCTTCTTTGCAAGCCAGAATTCCAGTCGCGGAATCTAAAATAGAAACGCCAATCGATTTCAATTTTTTCATCGATTCTTGAGTTAACGGATGATCCAGCATGCTGGTGTTCATGGCAGGAGCAATTAAAAAAGGCTTTTTAAAATCGTGAGCTAAAAATAAGGTGGAAGCTAAATCATCACCGATGCCATGGGATATTTTATTTATATAATTAGCGGTGGCAGGTGCGACCAAAACCAAGTCAGCTTCCCGCACAAGATGAATATGATCCATCATCGAACCGCGCGCATAAATATCACTGATTACTGGATTTCCGGAAAGGCCTTCCAATGTGGCTTCGCCAATAAACTTAAGCGCCGAAGCCGTGGCAACAACTTGCACCGATATATTTTGTTGGCTAAGGCGGGAAATCACTTGGCAAGCTTTGTAGCAGGCAATCGAACCTGTCATAATAAATAAAACTTTTGAACGCGAAGAGTTTAGCATAAGGACTCTCCTTCGATTTCGATATTGTCGATCAAACGTATCTGTCCCAAATTTGCAGCGATAAAACGTCGATTCCAATGGTCTTCGACATAATCCACTTTAAATCCCAATTGATTGAGTTGATATTTTATTTCTTCAGCTGATTGAGTTTTATTTAAGTTTTGATAAATCGAAGCTGCTGTTTTTCTTTGCTCATCATTAAGGCGTAAATTGCGTGAACTCATAGCCAAGCCATCTTGCTCTCGGGTCGTCGCCACTGGAACAATTTCAACTTCCATAAAAAAACTTTTCACCATTCCTTGAATCAGTTTAAGTTGCTGAAAATCTTTTTCTCCAAAATAAGCTTTTGTCGGTTTAACCAGTTGAAGCAACTTCATAACGATAGTTAAAACTCCATCAAAATGTCCCGGGCGATGAGCTCCGCATAAGATTTTACTTTCAACATTCTCTTGCACACGGTATCGATAGCCATCGGCATAAATATCAGAATATTTCGGTGCAAAGATAAGGTCGACTCCATTTTCAGCAGCAAGATTATAATCTTGTTCCCAAGTTTTTGGATATTTTTCTAGATCTTCAGAATTATTAAACTGAGTGGGATTAACATAAATACTTAAAACTGAAATTTTATTTTCTTTACGAGATTTCACTAGTAAAGAAGCGTGGCCTTGATGAAGAGCTCCCATGGTGGGAACAAAGCCTACAGTGGCAAGGCCTTGTGTTTTTCGCCAAGCGCGAAGTTGTTCAATGCTGTCAATGACAAGTGGCGATTTCATGATTTTGCGGTCTCCTCATAAGAGTGTTGCAGAGTTGGAAATTCCTGCTCGACAACCTCGCTATGAAATTCATTAACGGCATCACGAATTAATTCCATGCCATCTAAATATTTTTTCAAAAATTTTGGTGAAAATCCGGTGTTCATTCCTAGCAGATCTTGCAACACCAGGACTTGGCCATCGACTTCGGATCCAGCGCCAATGCCAATCACTGGGATGTGTAATGATTTTGCAATTTCTGCAGCTAGTGATGAAGGCACGCATTCTAGCACCAAAGAAAAACATCCAGCCTCTTGAAGATCCAAAGCTTGTTTTTTAATTTTCTCTTGTGCGGATTTTTCTCGTCCTTGAATCTTAAAACCACCCAACATATGAACAGATTGAGGAGTCAGACCAAGATGTCCCATGACGGGAACTCCCGACTGAACAATGTGATGGACCAATTCCAAATGTCCATCGGCACCTTCCAATTTTACTGCATGAGCTCCGGCTTGCATGAGTTTTTCTACGGCGTTCATGTTTTCACTCAAACTTTTACGAAATGAAAGGAAAGGCAAATCCGCTATGATAAATTTTGTGGGGGCCCCCCGTGATACAGCCGCGGTATGCAAAGCCATCATGTCCACGGTCGCATTCAGTGTGCTGTTGTGACCATGCATGACCATTGCTAAGGAATCACCGACTAAAAGACAATCGATCTTGGTTTGATTTAAAATTTTGGCAAAAGTCGAATCGTAACAAGTGATCATGGAAATTTTTTTATGAGCTCGCTTGTGTTCGATGAAATCAAGAATTGTCATAAATCCCTCGTGTTGATGTTTTGTGATTCAGCAAAGGCGGAATAAATTTTTTGAAATGAGTCGTCTTGCAAAGCCATAAGATTTTTTTTAATAGTGACCAGATCTTTTCGTTTCAAGGGGCCTGTCAGGGCCTTTTCCCGATGAAGCAAATAATTTTGTAAGATGGTTTGTAAATAAATATCGGTTGCTGCGGGCGGAAGACCCATTTCGTTTAATCCTTGATTCATTTTTTCCCAAAGCAGGATGGGCATCGTTCCGCCAAGAACACAGAGACTGTGATAAAGAGATTTTTGATGGGCAGGAAGTGTCGAAAAAGAATTTTCAAATGAAGGAAAAACTTCTTTTAAAGAGGGAATCCCTGTTACAACAAAGTGTATTTTTTTATAAACATCTAATTCATACAGATCGGGTCCAAAACTCATTAAGGGATGAATTGATGCAAGATCTGCAAAATTGTTAGCTCCAGAAAAGTGAATCCACATGGATTTATCTGAGGCCAACAGACGATGTGCTTGAAAAAAATCTTCAATAGAAGAATCAGAGATGGCTAAAAGGATATGGGTAGCTTTGCTTATTTTTGAATGAAGATCCGCGATGGAATTGTCTTTGCGGTTCCATTGAAGAATTTCTGTCGAAGGCAATTTCAGAGAGCTTAAATAGAAATAGAGATGTCTGGCCAAGGCGCCAGTGCCTATTAATGCATATCGATGTGTTGGTACCTGTCCCATAAGTCTCCGGATCAAGTCCTAGTCACAGCAATCTAACATTTCTTTACAAAAAAACAAGATGTCTTGATTGCTTGCAACAAATAGGGCATCTGAATGAGTATGAAATGGTTTTACTGGTCTTTAATCTCTGTTGTTTTGCTATCAGGCATTGGAATCTCGGTTTATTTTGGTATTCAGCCAAAACCAGTACCTAAAATTAGTTTAAGTGGCTTTGAAAATCCCGAAGAAATGGGAAGTTCGCTATTTAAGCGCTTGCGTTTAGAAATTCAATCGATGCCGATTGTATTTTTGGGGGTTAGCCCCGAGCAAAAGACTCATTATGAAATTTGGCAAGAATTATTACTTTCAGCCAACGAGCCAGGCTGGAAATACGACCTGATCGTCATTGAAAAAAACTTACCTTACATTGAAATTTTTCAAAAAAATCCTGCATTTCAAGTTGAAGCCATGGATTTAAAAGAAGATTTTGAACGATTAGCCGCTGGCTTAAAAAAGGCAGCAGCAGAAAAAAAACGAATCGCGGTGCTTGCACCTAGCATTTACATTACTAGTATACTTAAAGGTAACATTGCTGATCGCTTAAAAAGCGAACTCGACATCAAGGGCGTTAGTTTTTCAGCCTCGACTTTCCCCTTAAGCGCCGACCAGGAAAAAAATATGGATATTCCATGTATCCTCAATCAAGCAGATCGCACTGGAGTAGGACAATTTGGTTGTTTTGTCGTTAATTCTGCACGGCCATTGTATCGTAAGAAAAAAGTAGTGGGGAAATATCCGGGTGCGGTTAATCAAATTGGGGCGCATGAGTATTTGGTGATTTTTAATCCGGAAAAAATATTTTAATTGAGTTGGATGGCTTCATTGAAGCGCAAAATAAACTAACTGCATCCACATCAAAACAACAATCACCCAACCAGCCGCAAATGTAAGAACTCGTTTTTCCAAACGGTTGCTGCCCAAATGAACCCATGAGTGACAAAGGCGGCTAACGACAAAAAGCCAAGCCAAAAATATCGTCGCACTGTTGGTTGAACCAATAGAAATAGAGAGCAGACAAGTAATAAAGAATAAAAGTGGCACCTGGAATTGATGGTCATAGTGACGTGCAACCAAAATGGTTCGGTCTGAGGGGCCCTGACCAGTGTAAGCTCTAAAATATTTTGCTGCTACTTCGCCGGATTTTATAGCGCGAAGACGAGTGCGAAACGTCAATAATGCAAGCAACCACATATAAAAAATATAAAAGGCCATTGGAAAAATAAGTTGGTTTTTCATAGGGAAGAGATTAGCAATCGGCGGTCTTTCAGTCACGCATGAAAGCTGCTACCAATACTGATTGCTTGATCTCGAACGTTATCACGTCGCAATAATTTTACTATAATTAATAACGCATTCGACCGATGTTCGATATTCAGCAACACGTGTCTATCTTAGTTTAATCTCATTAATTAATCCGAGCACGACCCTTACTCTTGGAGCCAGAAGTCGGCGACTTGGGATGACCGCATACACATTTCCAAAGGCGCCTAAAGGATAACTTTGAAGAATTGGGACGAGTTGGCCAGATTTTATTAAAGGACCTACATCAATTGTAGAACGGATCAAGATGCCAAGATCTTTGCGAGCAAGTTGGCGTAGAAACCAGCCGCTTTCACATGAAACTAAATTGGAATTGATAATGTCACCCACTTTAACATTCGAATTTCCGAATCGGCATTTGTTATGAATTTTCATGGCTAAGACCTTGTGATGAATTAGATCTTTCGGTGTTTTGATGGGTTTACTCATCGACTTGAGATATTTCGGAGATGCGCAACAAACCAACTCATTGGGAAATAGTTTTTTATAGACAAGATTGCTATCCACAGGATCACTGTCAATTCTAAGGGCGATATCGATATTGGAATCCACTAAATCAACGAATTTTTCTGACAGATCCAACTCAATAAAGATCTCAGGGTACTTTGTCTTCACCATCTGGATTAAGGGCACCAAAATTTGATCAGCTAAAAATGGAACTGCGGAAATTCTAACCGTACCTGTTGGCTTTTCTTTCTTACTATCAAAAAGATTTTCCATACTGGCAGCATCGGAAAGAAGCATCTCGGCTTTTGGAAGGAGAGCTTTCCCCTCTTCAGTTATTTTCACAACTCTTGTCGATCTTTGAAAAAGACGGACGCCTAGGGCTTCTTCCAGGCTCGAGATCCGCTTGCTTATTTGAGGCAAGCTTAGATTCAAGATATTCGCGGCTTTCGAAAAATTACCGAACTTTGCGACACTGATAAAAGCTTGCCATGAATTTAAATCCTCAATTTTCAAAATAGGTCCCTTTATATAATTTCTTTATAAGAAAGAATGTATTGAAATAATAGCATATTATTAAATTATAAGAAATAATCTATAAGTGGTCAAACAAACAATTCCAAAGGAGGAATTATGAAAATGGCCACTTTTTTAGTAATGATATCGTCTGTAATAGGTTTGAGTGCAGGAGCGCAAATCTCGCAGAAAAGTCCACAACGGACTCTGATTGCTTATATGAAAGTTGTACCTGGTACCCAAGGCAGGTTCTTGCAGTCTGCTCAAAATGTGATCATCAAATCAAGGCGCGAGCCAGGTAATTTGATTTACATACTTCAGCAGTCAAGCAAAGAACCAAATCAATTCGTGTTTTATGAAGTATTTAGAACAGAGGCTGATCTTGAATACCATAGAAACTCGCCCCACGTTAGGGCCTTCCTGGAAGAGACTAAACCCATTTTGCTTCCAGGCAAATTTACTTTGGAAAAATATGAGAATCTCATGACCATAAATTAGGGACGTTTACTTTTCTTACGGTCCGACTTATCCTCGCAGCTGTTGATCCCTACAGTTGGACTTAGGAGAACTTAAATGATTCAAATATTTTTTAGCTTTTTACTGTTTTCATCGGTGCTCAACGCTCAATCTGTTGAGCCTGGAATTTGGCAGGCAGATTCGAGTTTCGAAATAAATGGGATTCCTTTGCCTGATTCTCAGGAAAAAGAATGTATTACTGCAGATGAAGCGAAAGACATCAAAAAAACCATCACTATGGAATTAGGAAGGCACGGCTGCGCTTCTACAAAGTGGGTTGTGAAGGACAAGAAAGTTGAAGTTTCATTGAAATGTACAAAGTCTGGTTTGGAAGCTACTGGAAATCTGCGTGGAAATGTAAGCGCGAAAAATTACAATTTAAAAGGTGAGGCCGAAGGCACTTACAAAAATATTCCTTCTGAAGCAAGCATTGTGCTTAAAGGTAAATGGATAAAAAGTTGTGCAAAGTGAAATGTCTATTTTTTTGACGATCGGTGCCCAGAAATGATGTTCCCTGCCTAGGACTCTTCTTTTTTGAATTCAAAATCTGTTGAGTGCTTACTCGCCTTCGAAAAAGGGGCTCTAGTTTTGCATCTTATTGGCTCATGAAAATCATCTTTGGATTGTTGTTACCCAGTCTTTTAATTTTGTCGATCACTACTCATGCTGTAAAGACTCCATTGCGAAATAGCCAAGATCTGTGGGAGGCCGTTGCCGAGGAAGTTTTGCATGTGAGCACGGCGCGAGTGATGCTAGCCGACTATGATCTGATTCGCCAAGATTTTCCAGAAGTGAAAACATTTTCAAATGATAAAATCGATGCATGGTTGATTGCCAATACTGCTTTCATTTCCAAGGAGCAGGCTGCGCAAGAAGTTGTGAACACGCCTATTAAGCTTGATGGTGTGAAGAAAAAAGCTTTCAGGCCTCGTGAGTACCGAAGAGCTCATGTATTTCAAATGGACACAGGTGGTTTGATCGATGCAAAAGGCACGGGCTCTGTTGATCCCCATCAAGGTAACGAACGAAATGGTCTGGCTGCTTTGGCTGACGTGATCCGCGAATTTATGTTCGAAAAGATGGTGAAGCGAATTTTTAATAAGCTTCAACGTTTTGATACTGTAGGGACTTATGCTGCAATCGATTTTGGATTTGATGTGAAGTGGTCACATGGTGGTCGAAGCCGAGCCGGAGCAGTTTTGCGTCAGGCGCATACACGTTATCATCTTGGCCCTATAGGGGATCGTCAGCGTGAAGACCCCGTAGTTCTTCCGAATAAATATCAACTTGAAGTTGAAATGGCATTGAGACCTTTTGGCTTGAGCTCTGCTATACATGTTCATCCTGGATTGTACGCAGTCACTCAACAAGGAGATCAATTGAATTTGCAAGGGGCCACAGATGGTTCGATTGTGGACTTCGGTGGCTTTCGCGCACGCAAAAATTTTACTTTACCCCTTTACAATCCCTATGACTCCCAAGGAAACGCCAATGTCACTGATGCAGATATTGTGTTAAAGCCAAGTGCTGCTCGTTATGTGCAACCCGATCTGAAATTGGCCGTGCCTTTTGAACTCTGGGGTAACACCGTTACAGGTGGAGGACTCGACAATCCCTACATTTGGTCCGATCATACAGCCACGGCCATTGCAGAAGGTCGCGCTGGTCGCGAAGCAGTTGAGCAGCATTTTAAAAATCTGATGGAACCGGTCGACAAAAAACTGGCTTCTTACACTGGCAAGCTTCCAGTCGAAGCCGGAGACGCTTGGTCTCGATATCGTAATGCTTCTATGGGTAGAAGCGCTTCTACGAGTTCTTTGCGCAAAGAAGCGCTTCGATGTTTATCGGTATTCCAATAGCTTGAACCGAACCATCTTGTTCTAGGATAGGACGCTTAATAGCTGTTTCAGTAGGTGGCTGTTTTTTGAAATCTATAAATTCGTAGACGATCTTATTCTTCTCTAAAAGAGTTCTAACTTTTTTTACGGTATCACAGTTTAGAATTCCAAAGAGTCGATAACTTGAATTATTTTTCATATTAAAAACCTCATGATTCAGAACTTTTTCTACTGTTTTGTTGCAAAATAGATTTTCCAACATAAAACAAGGATATCAAAAGTAGAACGAAGGTACTACTAAATAGTACGAGTGGCATACTCACTTAAGCCAGCCTCTTCAAATCGGTTCAGTTGCTGAATGATTGGGTTTAAAGACATATTAAAATCTTTCGCAATCCCGGACGCATACGATTCGCCATAGTGAAAAATATGAAGCAAAACCTTTTCGGCGGTTTTGTTACCGAATATTCCTTCTAACATGATTTTTATTATTAACCAGATTATGGTTGAATGGCTGGGCAAAGGGGAAGTATCAAACTTATTTGCGTGTTATGCTTGTCGCTTAAATGTCAAAGTCCTGGAACTCAGCGTTTTTTCATACAGCGCCTGCACGCTTAACAAGGTTTATGGTCGTTACCTCAGTGTGAACCGGCAAATATTACTAGATTTATTTCCGCTAACAATAATGTTGTAACGATCTTTCCATTTGTGCAAATCGTAATCATTTGGACCGATAACTTCAAAAATAATCATCTTACGAAAATTGAGAGGTTCATCTTCACCAGATAATGTTTCGGGTAAGCTTTGAAACTCAGGAACTAAAACAGGAGTGCCTTTATCAAACTTAAGCTTTAGATCTGTCGGCGATTCGAAGTCTAAAGCCTCGATGTCTGCGTAGGTTAAAGTTCTAATAACTTCTTTGGCTTTTTGGTGAGAAGTCTCATGTTCTTTTTGGGTTGAAAATTTAGCACTCAAAAGTCTTCGGACTTGTAGGATGTCTTTTGCATGAGGCCCAATTTTTTGATCAAATGGAGAGTAGGTGGAATTTATCAACTTCCATTTTTGATCTGCCTTAATCAATACGAATACATGGCCTGAGGCACCACCCTTATAAGCAGGATTTAGTTTTTTACCCTGCCCCTGCGGACACATTTTATTATAGTCCTGTACTGTAACTGCACTAACTATGCGAATATCATTTTCTGAAATATCTAAACGCTCAAGCAAATGAGCAAAAACTCTAGCCTTTGTACCGCATGTGCCTCCGATCCTCTGACTCAACATTTCGTCAATGGTTCTAACTGAATCAAGATCATAAGGAGCATAGGGCCCCCCAGAAGAATTCTCGCTGTATTGATGTAACAGTTGATTAGCTTTATTTTTCGGGGTTGAAGTAAAACGGGCCGAATTTTTATATTTTGGATTGGGATTGCTCTCTGACAAGTAGTGCTCGTCATTAAGAAGATGTAGCAAAAGAGAAATTTTAGTTGCGAGTGTATCTGACTGTTTGGCGTCAGAAACTTTGATGGCCTTTTCAATAACAGTTTCGCCAAAAGTGGTCAATGCGAGTAAAAATATGAATGCAAATATTAAAGATCTCATGGGATTAATTCGCACTTGGTATGATTAGCGGTCAACAACCAAATGTTTTATGACTAATTATTGGTCGCCATTCTACAGAGTTCGCAATCATAGAAGATCCAATCAGACAAACAGGACCTGGTGCCTAAAGTTCGTGCGACAACGGCCGTCTCGGTGCCCTAAAATAAGTCCTCGGCGAAAGCTCAAGCAGATCTTCGAGCTTAGTCATATACACGCAAGCGTAGCGTTCAATTTGATAAGCCAAGTAGCTTTCTTCGTTGCCTGCGCGCATGAGCTGGCCCCATTGCGGATTGTATAAACTTTGTTGTTTTTTTATTAGCTGACTAATTTGTGAATCTATTTCAGTGATTCGTTTCTGCAAAGAATCAACTTTGCCATCATCAATATTTCTTTTTTCTGTTCGCTCGGTCAGTAAGTTAGTGAGTTCATCTTCGAGCGGTTCTTTGGTTCGCATCAGATTTTCAATTTCAGCGACAAGCGGGTCGGCTTTGCGATTGTTGGCGATCTCGCCTTCGAGCTCTTCCAGAACCATGGCGGTTCTCCAGTTACAGTCTTTTTTCAAACGAAGAATATCTCCGTAAATGTGATCGCCAATATAAAGAATGTCATCCCCATCCAGTCCTAAATCCCGAGTAAACTGCTTGGCATTTCCACCTTGATAGAGGCCAGGAGCCAAAGGAGTTTCAATATTTTGCATGCTTCCATCCGCGGGATTCACCTGAAGGTAGCGGTGGTTTTCGTAGAAGAATTTTGGTTTTTGCGCAAAAGTGATAACGATTTCAAAAAGATCAATCCAAGATTTGTGCTCTTTAAGAAAAGGATTAACCGCGTAGTCTAAAAGCAATTTCGTGTAATGATAATCCGAATTGGTCAGAACAAATATTTTTTTTCCATGCTTTTTAAATTTTTCGAGTCCGCGCACAACATCGGGTTCTTTGATAATGTAACGATCTAAGTTTTTCTTAACTTCCTCTTTCAGTGAACCATCGCGATGGGCTTCATCCAAAGAATCTAAAATATCATCAGCAATTTGAGCATACTCTGGATATTTGACGGTGGTGTCAGTGTCTTTCAAATCAACAATTTGTGAAAATAACACAGCTAAAGAATATGAAAAGAAAGTATCCACGGCCATGTATTCGCCATCGCTCAGATCAATGTAAGTGCTGCGATAAAGTTTCTGATGAGTTTTGAAGTCCAGAGGTTGCAATCCGTGATACGAAGCACGAATAGCCGCATACCGGTTCAGCTTAAGCAGATTGCCTTTTTGACGATCAACCACCAATCCGCGGACCGCTAAGTTATGATCAAATTGAAGCTTGCGAACTTTTTCAGGATAATTTTTTCGAGAAATTAACTTTTCAATTATTTTTGAATGAGAAAGTCTTTCGAAATTTTCAGAATTATAACGGATCAAGGTGTGATCCATATCAACGCCGATATATTTAATTTTTTTTAAATTCAAAGTTCGATTTACATAAACGCGAGCGGGCACGGTTCACCTCAAGATTTATTTACGGGAAAGCCAAGTTGAGTCCACAACAACATGCCTCCCTTCATATTAAAAACTTTGTTAAACCCTTGGTCAGCAAGAAAGGCAGCGGCGCGAGCAGACCGTCCGCCACTTTTGCAAATCATAACAGTTTCTTCAGAGGTTTGAATTTGCTGAAATTTTTCGGCCAGTTGATCAAGAACAAGAAGCTCTGCGCCAGCGATGTGGCCAAGCTCACCCGTGTATTCATCGGGCTGGCGTACGTCAATCATCTTTATTTTTTTGCCAGAATTAATAAGTTCGTTAAGCTCCTGTGGCATAATATCTGTAACAGAATCAAACATGGGATTGGGATTTTTCGTTTTAAACATAGCGTTTGATCATATCTAAGGGTCCTTCTTCATTGCAAGGAAAATGAAATTCAAATGGCCTAGAAGCTATAAATGAAAAAAGTGATTATTTCAACGAAACTAAGTGTTTTTCTTTATGAATTCGCATAAAACAAAAATGGAGGATCTATTGAGCCACCGACAGAATATTGAACAGGCAAAAAACAAAAAAAATGCGTCTCTAACGCAGCCACTGCAAATGGAATCTTTCGCGCTCTCAAAAGATCAGGAAATTGCCTTGAACTGGCTTCGCTCGGGCGAAAATGTTTTTCTGACTGGCGGCGCGGGCAGTGGGAAAAGTTACCTCATTCGTGAATATCGTAAGGAAGTCGATTCAGAAAGCTTACCTATCTTGGCTTCGACAGGCGTTGCCGCGGTGTTATTGGGTGGGCGCACCTTCCATAGTTTTTTTGGTTTGGGCATTATGGAAGGCGGGCCTCGGGCTGCCTTCGAGCGAGCTATTAAAAACTCAAAATTATTAAAAAAAATAAAAAAAAGTGAAGGCGTTATCATCGATGAAATTTCGATGATATCAGGAGCCGCTTTCGAGACAGCCGAAATGATTGCGCGAAAAGCGCGTGAATCGGATCTTCCCTGGGGAGGTCTTCGCGTCATCGCAGTGGGTGACTTTGCGCAGTTACCACCGGTCGGACCTGGTTCACAAAAAGATTGGTGTTTTCGAAGTCCGGCCTGGGAAAAAACCGGATTTCAAGTGGCGTCGCTTAAATACAATCAACGCGTGCAAGAAGATCATTTTTTGGAAGTGCTCAATCTGATTCGCCAGGGAAAAGTGACGCCCTTAGTTCGTGATTTTTTAAATGAAAAATTGCGTGATCATGATGAAGACGCGCCTGGAACAAGGTTGTTCCCTCGAAGAAATCAATCAGAAGATTACAATCAAAAAAAATTGGCTGAGATCAACGAAGAAGAAATACAAATTCCGACAATTTATATTGGCACTGAAAAACATCGGGAACGTTTAGCAAAAAGCTCACCGGTTCCAGAACTTTTAAAAATTAAATTAGGCTGCGAAATTCTATTTTTGCAAAATGATCCGCAGAAACGTTGGGTTAATGGAACGCGTGGAAAAGTTATTGGTATTGAAACTGATAAAATCAAAATTAGAAAAAATCATGGACGGGAAGTCCAAGTTGAAAAAGTCCAATTTTCGATGCTGGATGCCGAAGGGCAAGTGATCGCCTCAATGGTGCAGTTTCCCTTAACCTTAGCTTACGCAACAACTATTCATAAAAGCCAGGGAGCAACCCTAGACGAGATTTGGTGTGATTTGGGCGCTCTTTGGGAGCCAGGACAAGCTTACGTAGCGCTGAGCCGCCTTCGCAGCAGCTCGGGATTGAATTTATTGCGTTGGAATCCAAAATCGGTCTTTGTCGACCCCGTCGTCGAAAAATTTTACCAAGCTTTGTCGCTTGAATTTTGAAAAAAGAAGGACTATTTTTTTCTAAGTTCGAGCTTTGAATTACTTGCTCTTTAATTTGGGGGTTTTGTGCCGGTTTCCATAAAGACTTCAGTCGCTGAAAATACGCCTTCTATAAACAATCCGGTTGGTTTAGATGGAGTCGATTTTATCGAGTACTCTGGAAACTCAGCTAAACACTTTGAAGATCTATTCCCGCGATTGGGCTTTAAGCATGTTTCCACTCACGCAACTAAACAAATTAAACTTTACCGCCAAGATGATATTAATTTTATTATAAATACAGAACCGAATACCTTCGCAGTTCAATTTTCAAAAGCTCATGGTCCTTGCATTTGCTCAACTGGTCTGCGCGTGCACAATGCTGAAGAAGCTTTTCAAGTTGCTGTGTCTCGTGGAGGCAGACCTTTTCTTGGCAAAGACGAAGCAAAGGGTGCGACACCTTTTCCAGCGATTTATGGTATTGGCGAATCTTTAATTTATTTCGTTGATGCTAAAAATTCTAAAACGCTTTACTCAGAAATTTTTAAAATTAAACCAGAAGATCAGGCCCCTGTGGGTCTTGGATTAAATATCGTCGATCATTTCACCAACAATGTGCCTGTTGGTGAAATGCAAAAATGGTGTGATTTTTATGAAAAGGTTTTCAATTTTCGAGAGGCCCGGTATTTTGATATTCGCGGGGCAAAAACGGGACTAATTTCAAAAGTTATGCGTTCTCCGTGCGGAAAGTTTTCGGTTCCGATTAATGAACCTACAGATAACAAATCACAGATTCAAGAATACCTAGAAGAGTACAAAGGTTCAGGTATCCAACATTTGGCTTTAGCTACAAATAATATTATCCAAACTTTAGAGAAAATGAAATCAAGTCAGATTCAATTCTTGAGCCCTCCACCCAAATCATATTATGCCATGCTCAGGGACCGTCTTCCAAACTTGGTCGAAGACGTTAACACTTTGGAAAGTCATGCAATTTTGGCCGATGGTGATCACGACGGATATCTTTTGCAGATTTTTACAAAAAATATAATTGGTCCGATTTTCTATGAAATTATTCAAAGAGAAAATCACTTTGGATTTGGCGAAGGGAATTTCCAAGCACTGTTTGATGCTATTGAACGTGATCAGAAAGAGCGCGGGTATTTGTAATGCATCATTACTCGCAAGGAAAATTCACCACCCAAGGTCATAAAGGAATTCCAGAAGGTCATTTCGAAGAAGAGCAAGGACGAAAAGGTTTTTTCGGCCCTGTATCTCATTTGATTAAACCTCAACCCAGTACTCGTTGGACAAATATTGAAGGCCCATTGAAACCGCATTTATACGATGTTGTAGAAATGTCTAAAAACTATGGTCAGTGGCAAAGAATGTTATTTAATTCCGATGTCACACTTTCCAATTTTTGGCTGAAACCAATTGATCCATCCACAGCGAATGCTTTTCGCAATGCCGATGGCGACACTTTATATTTTGTTCACAAAGGTGAAGGCGAAGTTTTTACCGAGTACGGTCTATTGAAATATAAACCAGGCACTTATATCAATATTCCAAAGTGCATAACTCATACTATTTTTCCTCAACAAGAAAGTAATTTTCTGGTGATCGAATCTCATACCAGTTTTTACCGTGAGCCTGAGCGGGGAATGGTTGGTAGGAATGCTTTTTATGATCCAGCATCTTTTGGCAAACCTGAACTCGATGAAATGAGTGCTCGTAAAAAACAACTTGGATTTAAAGCTCTTGAAATTCAAGTGAAGCGAGCAGGCCAAGTTACTCGTTTTAGTTACAGTGAATGTGTTTACGATACAGTTGGGTGGAAGGGTGATTTTTTTCCGCACACGCTGCACATTAGTGATTTAATGCCCTTGCTGAGTGCACGCGTGCATTTGCCACCTTCAGCTCATACAACTTTTGCCGCTAATGGATTTGTCGTTTGTACTTTTTTACCGCGGCCCTTGGAAACAGATGCTGATGCTTTGAAAGTCCCGTTTTATCATCAAAATATTGATTACGATGAAGTGCTTTTTTATCACGATGGTAATTTTTTTAGTCGTGATAATTTGCATGCGGGGATGATGACTTTGCACCCAGCTGGATTTCCGCATGGCCCTCATCCAAAAGCGGTAAAAAATATTGGTGCAAAGACTCACACTGACGAAGTTGCGGTTATGATCGATACTTGGCAAAATCTGCAAGTTGATCCGCAAATAGAAAAAGTTGAATTGAAAGACTATTGGAAATCATGGATGAAATGAAGTTATGGTCCAGTGGCTTGGGAACTTTTCTTCCGAAAATTCCGGCTCTGCTTAATTTAGCTACTCATGAAACTTTATCTCAATCCGAAATCGACCGTATTGTTTCGAATGGCAACGAGTTGTCGGTGCGCGAAGCAATGATTCAAGCGCTGGTCGAAGCGGCCCGCGGATTTTCACAGGTCAGTCCCAATCCACTTGTTGGTTGCGTGATTTTGGATCGTGAAGGTTTATTTCTTTCAAAAGGCCATCATGAAAAGTATGGCGAAGCTCATGCCGAGATTAATGCTTTGAAGGGACTGACTCACGATCAACTTTTGGGAGCACATGTGATTGTGACTCTCGAGCCCTGTGCTCATCAGGGAAAAACTCCTTCCTGTGCACAGCGACTGGCTCAATTGCCATTGGCCAAGGTGACATATGGAATTCGTGATCCCAATCCTTTGGTTTCAGGAAAAGGGGCGCAGATCATTTGCAAAGGGGGCATCCAAGTTGAGGAATACAGCGAGTTAACTATTGAGTTGTCCGAAATATGTGAATCCTTTCTGTGGAATCAGAGACAGAAAAAGATTTTTGTTGCGGCCAAGGTGGCCAGTACATTGGATGGATTTTTAGCTATGAAAACTGGGCAAAGTCAGTGGATTACATCTGAAGCTTCGCGAGTTTGGTCCCATGAACTTCGCGGTGCTTATGATGCTACTTTAGTTGGTATCAATACTTTGTTGCTGGACAATCCAAGTTTAAATGTTCGTCATCCCCGTTTTGAAAAAAAGAATAAAGTCGTGATCCTGGATTCCAAGGGCCGAGGCTTAAAAAACAAGGACAAGTTAAAACTTTTTTCTGCACATCCAATTGAAGATTTGATTTGGGTTGTTGAAAAAGGTCACGGACATGATCATCAGGGACCATTGATTGAAGTGGATTCAACCCGCGATTTACCTAAAGTCATGTCGGGGCTTTGGGATTTGGGTCTGCGTTCGGTACTGGTCGAAGGTGGCTCAAAAGTTCTTTCCAGTTTTTTGAAACATCAACTGGTGCAGCGCCTTTATATGTTTCAAGCGGCAAGAATACTTGGCGCTTCCGGCGGCAAGTCTTGGACCGAAGATTTAGAAATTTCTTCCTTGAATGAAATGTTAGTTCTTAGAAATGTGAAGACTTCGCCATCGGGGACAGATCAGTTAATTACCGGGATATTTGAGTAAACGAGATGGCAATGACTACTCCAGCCTTACTTATTATCGATATGTGCAGAGATTTTTTCAAAGAAGGTCGCCTGCTGCATGCGAGCGGTCGTCTTTGCAAAGCAACCAATGAGCTGTCTGATTTTTTCCGTAAATCAAAGTTACCTGTTATCTGGGTTCGCCAAGAATTTAAACATGATCTCTCTGACGCCTTCTTATCAATGCGCAAACAAGGAATTCGTATGACCATCGAGGGAACTGACGGCGCAAAACTTCTTCAAGATCTTGAAATTAAATCGGGTGATCTAGAGATTATTAAAAAGCGCTACAGTGCATTTTATAAAACAGACTTAGATTCACTATTGAATAAACTAAACGTCAATTCTTTGATACTTGCAGGCGTTAATACTCACGCTTGCATTAGAACCGCGGCTGTCGATGGCTTTCAACGCGATTTCGAGATTATTTTGGCAGACGACGCAATTGATTCTTACGATCAGAATTTCCATGAAGAATCAAAACGCTATTTAGAAGGACGAGTGGGAACTTTCATGTCGAATGCAGAGATATTTGAAAAGCTAGCCAACATGAAGATTTAAGATCTCCTATAAAAGTGACCAATCACGTGTGCTATTGACGAAATAGTCAGTCTTTTTGAACCACCTAGCAATAAATACCCTACCGACAATGGAATGAATTTGGCATTACAAAAACATATGAATTTTAAAGCCGCCTTCTTTCTAACAGCAATTTTATTTTCATTCACAGCTCAAGCAGAAATTGTGAGATTTGTGGACGTGTCAGAGAAGCTCTATCGTGGCAGTCAGCCCGACTCTGAAGCTGATTACGCAAAGTTAAAAGAAAAAGGCATTGAAACGATCATTAATTTGCGTTGGGACAAATCCGTAGCGAAATCAAAAGAAGCGGCCGAGGCTCTGGGCTTTAAGTTCTACAATGTGCCCATTCGTGGAGATGCGCGACCAACAGAGGAAGATATTCAGAAAGTCTTCAAAGAAATTAATAGTGAACCCAATGGAAAAGTTTACGTGCATTGCACTTACGGCAAAGACCGTACGGGACTTGTTGGGGCTTTGTATCGAGTGAATCAACAAGGCTGGAGTGTTGAAGATGCCAAAAAAGAATGGATCAAGTTGGGATTTGCCCATAAAGTTCTGCACGGCTTAAGCTCATTTTTTAATGATCATGCAGAAGGCAATTCTGCAAAACTAAGCAATTCAGAACATGCAAATTCAGCAAAACTAATTTGCCCGCGCGTATTTAAAGCCGCCTTATAAAAACAAAACTTAAACCAAAGGATCCTGGAATACGGCCTTAAGGCCTAATGCGCTGCGTGGCATGGCCAACCGCATTGTTGAGATTTCGATCTAGTCACCGCTTTTATCGGATCCTGCCCTTACGCCGCTGTGGGCCGATCAACTAGACTGTGTAGATGATTCCAAGCTGCTCGGTCCCTGTGTTAGAATTATTTCTTAGTGGTACTTATGTGCAACAAGGCTCAGGCCGGGAGAGAGATACAAAGTATGGGCGATGGTAGTCATAGCGGCAACCAAGATATTAAAGGTAAAGAATGGTCCCTTTTTTGGGGAAAATTCGTGGAAGATGATGCAAGTGAAACTGTTAATCACACAGTTCAGGTTCAGTTAGAAAAGGCGAATGATATGTCACAATCATTGAGCCTTCATAAAAAACTTTTGGATGTTGAAATTGAAAATATCCATAAAGAAATTGAAGACTTAGCTTTGAAGCTATCACAAGAAAATCGACAAAGTAGTCAGGCTCTGAAAATCCGTCAACGATTGAAAGAGTTATTTCTTGTCGAAGAAAATCTAAATATCCAATTGGATTTATTGCAAAATAGAATGTCACAAACGCAACAACGACAAAATGAGCTCGTTAAAGGCGTTTCTTAGGAGCATCTGAGCTCCTCGATTTCATTTTTAAATTAGAATTCAGTTTGTTGTAGAGCCTCAGTTTTCTGAGGCTCTGTTGCAATACGATCTCTAAAATATTGAGTTCTTTTCGGGTTGGCGTATTTTGCAATAGCAAACGCCGCAATACCGTGTGGGCATTCATTTTGGGTTTGGAAAGATCAAAACCCATTTCGCTGAGCCAGGTTTTCAGGGTTTCATCCGGAAAAACGGATTCGCCTTCGACGGCACGACGGTTTTTAACTTGGCCGTCCAGTTTAGCTTTTTCCCCACCCCAGTTTTGCCGCAGGATAAATAAGCTTAAAAGTACGGCTTGGGCTAAATTCAAGCTTGTGTTGTCCCCATATGTTGGGATCGAGCAACACAGATGAGAATATTTAAGATCATCGGCGGAAAGTCCCCAGTCTTCGGGACCGAAAAATAAATGAACGACTAAGGGTTTAGAGGTTTTTTCTTTCAGTTGCGGGGAGTTTTGCGAAAGTTCCTGAAGAGCTTCTGATAGATCTCGACTGAGGCGACCTCGACCATCTCGAGCGCTGGTGGAAATGCGAAGACTATCAGGTTCATTTTTGAAAAACTCATCCCAAGATTGGTATACGATGCGATTTTGTAAGGCATGTTGGCCAGTGGCTGCCGCTTTTTGAGCCTCGATGGTCAACTCACACTGAGGTTGAATCAAAATCATTCGATGATAACCCATATTGCTCATTGCGCGGGAGCAAGCCCCTACATTTCTTTCGTAGATGGGTCTGACAAGAACCACCCGTAAATCAATAGGACGGGAAGTTCGAAGTTCAGAGTTTTTAGAATTCATGGTTCTTGGGCCAAAGACATGCCGTCTTCAATAAGTATTTTGAATTTTTCACTTTTAATTTTGAGTTGTCCCAATTCATCCTTCAAGCGAGCTGTTAATTCGCTGTGATCTTTTGATTTCAAACTCAATTCATAGAGTTCAAGTTTTAACAACCACTCGTCTGGAAATTTTTCATTTTGAAGTTGCTGAATCTTTGCAATTCCCGATTTTAATGCTGGACCTGAAACTTGATTTTCACGAAGGTAACGGGCTTCGCTGTACAGATGACTAAGTTCTTTTTGACTTTCGGTCATTGGCGGCAGGGAAACTTTTTTGACTATAAAATCTTCAACTTCACCATAGGCTTCGCGATCCGCCGGTCCACCAAAGGCACTGGGGATTGAGGAGCCCAGAGCCATATCAAAAGTTCCCCAAGCCGGGTCGAATAAAATTTGTGAATTGAATTTTACGGTAGCTTCTTTAAGAGTCAGAAGCAGAGTCCGCCCTTCTTTCACCAGACGTCCCATGTAAATACCCTGAACATGAACTCCACTTAAGAAATCAAATTCAATTTTTTTGCCGAGTTCAAGACCAAGTTGGTTGAATTCGGCATCGCTTAATTGGGAAGGGCAGGTTTTCGGAAAAGCCTTTAAAAAACCTATCGGAGTTCCAAACCCATCTTTGTGATAAGATTTTCCATGAGCAGGAATTTCATGATCTTTATAAGAAATCTGACTGGGGCCTTGAAATTGAAGATAGGCCACTTCACCAGAAGAAGCTGTTAGAAAGTTTTTTAGTTCTCCGCTGATTTGCAGACCCGAATTCAATTGAACGGTATTCACCGTTTTTGCAACTTGAATTTTTTTAAGACTTTCCACTCCGCCTTGTCGGTAAGCCATTTGCTGAGCGAATTCTTCCAGAACTTGGTAGAGAGTTTTGAAGTCCGGAGTCACAAAGAGCTGAGGTTGCGGTTCAGTGATATCATAGGTTTGCTTTACGCAGTCTATGGTCAGGGGAATTTTTTTAACTTTGTCACTGAGGTAAAGGCGAGACTCGCCCACCGATGATAAAAGACCTGCACCGAAAATTTTTGGAGATTTCATATCACCAATTAAACCATACTCGGCTGTCCACCAATTCATTCTTCCTAGAAGAGAAGCTTCGGAATGATTTTTAATATTTTTAGATTTATTAAATAAATCTTCTTCAGCATTTTTTATTTCAGTATCTGATGAAATAGGGTTTTCTTTAATATCGGATAAAATGCGAATGGCTTTGTACAATTCTAAATCTTCACTGTTAATAATGGCTTTACGGGCGACTTGAGCATATTGACGAAGATAATGAGCAAATTCTTTATTTGCCAGGATCGGCGCGTGGCCGGCGGCTTCGTGAACAATGTCAGGGGCTGGAGTGTACATCAGGTGATCGACACTTCTCATGTCAGATGCGATTGGCAATACTCCAAGTGATTGAAGCTCCATGAAGGCGGCGGGGGGAATAAATCCGCTGACGGGTAGAGCTCTCCAGCCAAATTTTTCCAATTTTTTACTGATGTCAGAAATTTTTGGAATTCTTTCGATCTCAATTCCCGTGTTTTCTAATCCTTCAAGATAACATGCGTGAGCATGGGTTTTTAAAAAACTTTTGAGCTGGCGCAAAATGTATCGCCATACAGAATGGTCAATGGCGGTGTATTTCTGATCATCTTGGGGAAGAATGTATTTTTTTAAGTGCGAGGGAAGTGCTTCCATATTCAATCTCAGCTATTTTCTAAACGCCGGGGTTCTTGGCTTAAGTAAGTTGTTACATAATTCTTCACTGCGGTTTCAAGTGGCCATTGGGGATCGGAAAGGCCCTGAGACTTCCATTTGCTCATTTTGGCTTCAGTAAAGTATTGATATTGATTGCGAATATTTTCGGGAATATCGATCCAGTTAATTTTTTGAGTTGTGCCCAAGGCATTAAATATTGCGCCAGCTAAATCTAACCACGTACGTGCTTTGCCAAAGCCCATGTTATAAATATCGCTCTTTGGTTTTTTATCCATAAGTTCCATCATCCAACGTGTGACATCTTTGACATACACAAAATCACGCAACTGTTCGCCATCTTTATAATTTGAATCATGAGATTTAAAAAGTGTCAGCGCGTTTTCTTTTTGAATTTGATGAAAGGCCTTGTAAGCCACACTGGACATCGAGCCTTTGTGATCTTCCATAGGACCAAAAACATTGAAAAACTTTAAACCATACCAGTGAAGTGGTTGTTGGTTTTGTTTGACGATCCAGCGATCAAATTGAACTTTCGATTCTCCGTACAAATTTAAGGGCTTTAAAGTTTCAGAATTAGTGCTGTCATCAAAACCCTTTTCACCAGAGCCATAGGTAGCCGCACTACTTGCGTAAATTAAATTTTTCCCATGCTTGGCGCACCACTCGAAAATTTTTTGCGAATAAACGAGATTATTTTCTTTTAAAAATTCCCAATTGGTCTCGGTAGTCGAAGAGCAAGCACCCATATGGATGACCCAAGTGACTTTGGCCTGAGCTTCTGGCGTATCAAGGGCTGCCCAAAGTTCAGTGTGCTTCAGAAAGCGATTGATCTTACGATCCTTTAAAAGATTTCTTTCTATTAAGTCCACCGAATCAACAGCCAAAATATCGGTATGACCGCTCTGATTGAGCTGCCAAACCATCACACTTCCAATAAAGCCATTCGCGCCAGTAACTATGATCATAGTAAAAATGACACTAATAGAAGTTTTTGACCTACTCAAGTCTTCTCAGTGGTTTCCTTTTAAATTTTTGGTTTATCTTTAGATTTGCCTTTCCCTTCACTTAGCACTCACCATCCATGGTTGCCGGCTTTCGGCATCCTGCCTCGCCGAGGTGCTAAGTGAAGGGAAAGGCAAATCTAAAGATAAACCAAAAATTTAAAAACGACACTAATGGCAAGGTCATGAATAAGAACGGGGCAAAAACTTGAGTTTGGGAATAGCGGTATATCGAGTTAGCTATGCAATATTGGGTTTGGGCCCGAACCCTTCTTAATTCTTCAATTTTTTAAACGCTCAAGTTCTTCCCTAGGTGGGCTTGTTAAAGTTCTATTTAAATTTGCCTTCCTTCCCCTTTGGCACCTCGGCGAGGCAGGATGCCGAAAGCCGGCAACCATGGATGGTGAGTGCCAAAGGGGAAGGAAGGCAAATTTAAATAGAACTTTGCACAAATCTCCAGCGAAGAACCTTGAGCGTTTAAAAAATTGACAGCTATGTAAATCATTTATTGGTAAGGGTCCCAAACCTCATAAAGAAGTTAATAAATGGTCCTCCTTTTGCTTTGAGATTAGCCCGTGGGAGGGCTTAGGTGGTACGTTCTCAGGGGAAATTGATCATTTTGATCACAATAGCTGTGGGGATTTTGTGCGTGAGATCTTTCCAAACGAAAGAAACTCAAGCCTTAAAGTCTACCGAAGAGTATTGGCAAGAAACCGGTTTGAAAGCGAGCGAACTCGAAGAGCTTTTACAGCCTGAGCTGTGCCATAGCTCTGAACGCTACTTTTTGTCTTGCGCTAATGCGCTGGTGACCTTGGCTGAGCGTTTCGGTTTGCAGGTGATTCCGCCGGCTCAAATTAAGGAAAATAACAATCAAAGTCTAGAGCGAGAAGGCTCTGAAAAGATACAATTAGCTTCTTGGCTTCAGTTTTACCAAGATCAAAAAACGCCGAAGACTCAAATCCAGTTCGTAGCTCTTTTTCGTGAATTGTTATCACGAATAAAAAATAGGAGCCACGAGGCTTTTTATGTTGGAATGAGTTTAAACGGATTTCTATCGATTTTTAAAGACCCTCACACCTATTTAATACCCATGAAATTCTATCAAGAGGTGGTCTCTCAGCCAGATGGAAAAACATTTTCTTTAGGAATTACTCTTGGTCGTAGCCAAGAGGGGTTTATCTTGCGAAAAATTCAACCTCGCTCGATGGCTGAAGATGTGGGGTTAAAACGTGGTGACCGGATATTGGTTGTTAATTCAAAAAATGTCGAATCTATGTCATTGGAACAAGTTCTAGAGCTTTTGCGCTCAGAGTCCACAGCCGAAATTCAAATTCTTGTGGCTAGAAATAATAAAAAATTAAGCTTCAAGTTGAAACGTCGAGTGAATTCGAACGAAGCTATTGCTTCCAGTCTTATTCCTGGTCGACAGAAGCTAGGTCTATTAACAATAAATAGATTCACTCGTCAATCTTGTGAGATTTCGAAAAAATCAATTATGTCCTTATCTAAGTTAGGCGCTCGTGGCTTGTTGATCGACCTTCGAGATAATCCGGGTGGCTTGGTGGAAGAAGCGGCTTGTGTTGCGAGTTTATTTTTAGGTCCAAAAAAGATGTTTACCTTGAAGTATCTTGATACAAGTAAAAAGGATGAAATTTTTTACGGAGAAGAAGATAAAATATTTGATAAACCAGTGGCGGTGTTAATCAATTCGGGGACGGCGTCTTCGGCCGAGCTATTTGCTGGCATCATGAAGGATTACAATCGCGCCGTTTTAGTGGGCGAGAGAAGTTTTGGTAAGGGTTCATTCCAAGAAGGGGAAGTTTGGTTTAAAAATCCTCGAATTGCTTTGTTTCAAACTCAGGGATTATTTTATTTACCTTCAAGGTTAAGTCCCCAGGCTGCCGGCATTGAACCCGATGTTGTTGTGCAAAGTAGCTCCTTATTTCATGATCGTGAAGAAGATATTTTCATGTATCCCTTGCAAGCTGATAACAAAAACTCGCTCCTCGCTCGAAAGAAATTGGACTTAAAAAAGTGTCTTGATAACCAGTCCAACTCTAAGCAAGAGGACCCAGAGCTGTCTTGGGCGCAACTGGCTTTATCTTGTAAGTCGCTGAATGAAAATTTCAAAGCCTCATTATATGATTCAGACCGATCTTTTTAAAACCAAGTTTATATCTTCATTAAAGAAATCATCCAAACTAATGATTGTGCTTCATGGTCGCGGTGATAGTTTGCGTCCCTTTCGTAGTTTTGATGAAGAGCTGCGCATCCCAGAGATGAATTATTTATTGTTAAATGCGCCCCGTAAATTTATGAATGGCTTTTCTTGGTATGGTGAACCACCCTTTCAAAAAAATGGCGTGCTGAAGATTCGTCAGAAGTTGATTGCCCTGCTTGAACAATTGGAAGCTGAAGGCTGGGAAAGTAAGAATATCTTTCTCTTTGGCTTTTCCCAAGGGTGTTTAGTGAGTGCAGACTTGGCTTTGAATTATCCTAAAAAATTCGCTGGGGTGGTTGGCATCAGCGGATACTTTCATTTTTTTCCTCGTTGGAGGAATCATCTTTCAAAGTCCGCGGTACAAACTCCATGGTTAATGACCCATGGTCATCAGGACGAGATTCTAGATATCAATGAAACCCGCTATGGAGTTAACAAACTTATTGATGCCGGCTTAGATATTAATTGGGTCGAACTCGATAAGAAGCACAGTTTTGAGGAAAATGAGTACCCGCTGATCCGTCGGTGGGTTCGCGAAAAATTAGGTTATTAAAAAGTTGGGTTCTTAACGAAGGTTACTATTAATCCATTTCGCATAAATATTTACACTGGCATAGACGCCCTGGGTATTACACATTCCATCGTCGCTATTGCTGTCACTGTGATCACGATTGGCAATGCCCCAGACATAATAACTGCCGTTTACGAATACGAAGGCTGGGCCTCCTGAGTCGCCAATACAGGCGCCATAGCCTCGAGATTGATCAATTGTTAGTTCCGTTTCAGAGAACTTATCATTGGCAATAGAAACCGTGGCTTGCCTCAATACGCCGGTGCCTTTTTTAGTGACGAGATTAGATATTCCGTAACCTGCGATGATGACCGGAAGTCCTTTTTTCAGTAAACGGGGATCTGGAAGTAGGGAAGCGGCTTGATAGCCTTTTGGAATCGTCCCATAAAATTTTACTAGTGCAACATCGCCTTGGCTTTTTACGAGATGTTCATTTCGTTTCCATAATGGAGAAACTACAGCAGAAAGAACCTGTCGTGTTTCATTTGAGGTTAATCCAGAAAAGTTTGTTTTAAATACAATCCATTGCTTTTTAGGATTAGCATCCACACAGTGAGCAGCAGTAAGAACAATGTTATTTTGAAGCAAAGTGCCAGTACATGTCGATCGAGCAGAGGGATTATAGATCGCAACGATATGACGAGAAAGTGGTTGATTAGGGGTAATTTCAGCACCATTGATAATTTGGTTGGTGGCTGTATCACCTAAGCTCGTATTTATTTGATCTGCTGATGAATCGTGGGAAGACGTGCAGGCTGTAGCTATGGTAGCCAGACCTATTGGTAACATTAAATGCGAAATTAAATTTGAAAGCTTCACCATTTCCCCCGAAATTGAGCATTTCCCCTGAAAGCTCTTGAAGTTCCAGTATCTATAAACGCCTTTTTGCTCGAAAATTCCAGTTTAATCTTTTTGTCTCGAGCCTAAGGCTGTTTTATGGAAAAAAAGAATCGATGATTCGAAAGATTTACACTCGTCTAAAATCGTCTGCGGCTTGGATCAAAGCGGAGCGAATTCCTGGCTCTGTAGCCGAGTGACCACAATCGGCCACCATTGTGAATTTTACATCGGGCCAAGCTTTTTTTAATTCCCAAGCGCTCTGTGAAGGGCAAACGACATCATAACGTCCCTGAATAATTTCCCCTGGAAGATGTTTAATTTTATCAATGTTTTCGAGCAACCAATTGTCTGTAGCGAAGAAGGCATTGTTCATAAAATAATGGCATTCGATGCGAGCAAAAGATAAAGCCAAATCAGGCTCACCAAAATCATCAATTGCTTTTTGATCAACGATCAATCTTGAAGTTGCAGCTTCCCACTGACTCCATACTTTCGCGGCTTGCAAGCGCGTTTCATAATTTTCGGAAGTCAGACGCTGATGGTAAGCTTTTACCATATCATGTTGTTCATTCTTGGGAATGAGGCTGGTGTAGATATCCCAATAGTCAGGAAACAACGCCGAAGTGCCCTTTTGATAAAGCCAAGCGATTTCCCAAGGGCGGCAAAGAAAAATTCCTCGCAAGATAAGTCCTTTGACTCGATCAGCATGTGTGATGGCGTAACTCAATGACAAGGTCGAGCCCCAGCTTCCGCCAAAAACGAGCCATTTTTCTATGTTCAGATGGGTGCGAATTTTTTCGATATCTTTAACTAAATCCCAAGTCGTATTTTCACGAAGTTCTGCTAAAGGTTTGCTTTTTCCAGAACCGCGTTGATCCAATAAAATAATGCGATAATGTTGAGGATCAAAAAAACGACGGTGGTACGGAGATGTTCCTGAGCCTGGTCCGCCATGCAAAAAAAGGACAGCTTGGCCATTGGGATTTCCGGATTGTTCATAATAAATTTCATGAAGATCAGAAACTTTCATCATGCCTTTTTCATAGGGCTCAATTTCGGGATAAAATTCTTTCATTTATTTCTCCACTAGTAAAACTTTAAACTAAATTGCCAATAGGCCAAAATTTGTTTTTAAGATTTTGGGGCAAAAAAGAATGAGCCGCTGCTTTGTTATTTGCGGCTTCGAATTCGGCGCGAGTAAAACCGTGAACGTGATGAAGGATTTCATAATCATCATTTAAGGTGGTGGCGAAAATTCCTGGATCATCTGAACAAAAAGCCATGTCAATTCCGGCGTTCCAAAGTTTGCGGACAGGATGTTCTTCATGACTTGGAAATGCTTGAGTCAGCCAATTGCTGACCGGACAGACTTCCAGTAAGATTTTATTTTTGCGAATTTTTTCCATAACTTCAGGAGAATGAATAACCTGCACTCCGTGACCGATGCGTTCTGCGCCAAGGTATTCAATAGAATCCATAACCCATTGAGGAGCTTGCGGGTGAGGTGATTCGCCTGAATGTACAGTTATATGAAGCCCACTTTTTTTCGCCTTCATAAATAAAGGTGCAAAGGGACTTGGGTTAAAATCAACTTCGCTGTCGGCCAAATCCAAAGCAATGAAACTTCCTTTATAATCGATGGCGAAGTCACAAACCTTTTCCGCTTCAGAAAGGGGGCGATTTCGCTGGATGATGCAAATCAATCCCACAGCCATTGGGTACTTCTTTTGCGCCATCTCGAGACCTTTGATAAAGGAGCGCTGAATTTTCTCGAAACTCAAAGTAGAATGCCCATCAGTAATGTATGTGGGTGCATATCTAAGCTCAAGAAGTTGAATGCCTTCATTAAAGGCATCTTCGCAGGCTTCAAAAGCTAATCTTGTTAGAATTTCTTCGGAAGCCAATACTTTTTGTGAACTTAAAAATTTTCTTAAAACACTGTTTAAGTCTTTCATTGGCTGGGTGATTAAATAATGGGCCCTTTGTTGAGCGGCTGTGGCGGGCCAATCCAGCCCTAATGAGGGAGCGAGCTCACAAAAGGTGCTCCAACGCATTGAGCAGTCAAGATGACGATGCAGTTCAACTTTTGGGAGATCGCGAAACTGCTGGGCAAAAAGAAATTCTGGTGTTTTCATCTAAAAAAAGAGTTAACACCACTCTGACAATCTGTCTTCTGAAAAACTCTTTAAAAAACCAGAAAGGTCTAGAAGTATGACGCCTATGACTGAGACCCAAACCAAACCATTAGTTATTAAGTCAAAATTAGCTGGTAATCCCACTGGAAATTTACGCTACAAACTTGAGATTCAAATTCCAGGGAAGATTGCATTGCAGGTCGCTGATCCTCGAGCGACTCGAGCCTTAATATCTTTGATGGACATGAGTGCGGTGATTGGTGGAGCAGCTTCGCATTATGGTGGCCCTGCGGCATTGGCGGAATTGATGAGCGCGCTTCACGCTTTGGTTTTTGCGGAATCTCAAAATCAAAATAAAAATTGGTTCGAACTGTATCACGTTGTGAATGATGCTGGTCATTGTGAAAATGGTTTGTACGCTTTGAAAGCCAACTACGGAATGGCCGGGCTAAATATAAATTCATTGAAAAAATTCCGCTCGATTGAATCGGGACTCACTGGTCATGGTGAAGTTCATTGTTTTCCCGAAGGAGTTTTTCTAAGTAATGGTCCTTTGGGATCTGCTTTTCCGCAAAGTCAGGGTTTGGCTTTGGGTGATGCTTTGGCGGGAAATTCTCGCACTACAGTTTGTGTGATTTCTGATGGTGCTTGCATGGAGGGGGAAGCGAAAGAAGCGCTTGCGGCAATCCCGGGTCTTGCGGCGGGCGGGAAGATGGCCCCTTTTGTTGCGATTCTGAGTGATAATAACACTAAACTTTCGGGTCGGATCGATAAAGAAAGTTTTTCAATGCAACCAACTTTTGAAAGTTTAAAAGCTTTGGGTTGGAAAGTTTTAACTCTTGAGCAAGGAAATGATTTACAAAAATGCACAGAAACTTTGGCACAAGCGTTGGACTTAGCAAAGTCAAATCCACGAATTCCAGTTTGTGTTCATGCCAAAACAACCAAAGGGATCGGCACTAAAAAAACTTCTGAATCTTCTTCAGGTGGACATGGTTTCCCTCTGAAAAGTGCAACCGAGCTAGCGGCATTCTTAACAGAAATTTACAATGGCGAAAAATATCCTGAAGAATTTAATTCTTGGATTCAAGAATTAATTCAAGTTGAGGAAGCTAAGAAAAAATCCACAGTGAAAGACTCTGGCGAAAAAATTCAAAAAGGAGTTTCTGCTGCGATGATTAAAGCACGCCGCGAAGGGCTTCCCATTGTTTCTGTAACTTCGGATTTGCCAGGTTCAACTGGTGTTGCTGAGTTTCGCAAAGAATTTCCAAAAGATTCATTGGATATCGGTGTGGCCGAAAGCAACATGATTTCCGCTGCTGTCGGACTCTCTAAGTTGGGATTTATTCCAGTCGTCGATACATTTGCTCAGTTTGGTGTAACTAAAGGAGCTTTGCCTTTGATGATGTCTTCACTTAGTGAAGCACCTATGGTTTGTATTTTTTCACACACGGGCTTTCAAGATGCTGCGGATGGAGCTTCCCATCAGGCTTTAAGTTATTTTGCTATGGTGGCTTCAATTCCCCATGTGGAAGTGCATGCGCTAACTTGCAGTGATGAAGCTGAAGCTTTAGTTGCTCAATCCATTCAAAAAATTTCAAATGAGCGTAAAGCGGGCAGAGTACCAAATACGCAAATTTTCTTCTTGGGTCGTGAAAATTTTCCAAAAAATTATGCAAGCAATGTAAATTATCAGTTGGGTAAAGCGCAGATTCTAGTTGATCACACAGCGAGTTTTTCAAAAAAAGTTTTATTGGTCGCTGTTGGCTCAATGATGCCTGAAGCGCTGAAAGCCGCTGAGACTTTGCGAGAACAAAAAATTGGAACAATGGTTTTAAACCCAAGTTGTTTAAATCATTTGGATCGAGACTCATTCGTTGCGGCTATTAAAAAATGTGATGGAAATATTGTGACGGTTGAGGATCATCAATTAATTGGCGGATTTGCTCAGATGATGACCCATCATTTGCATTTAATGGGACTACAATTTCGTGTTAAATCTTTGGGGGTCTGTGGGGCGTTTGGACAAAGTGCTTACAATGCCATTGATCTTTATCGTAAGCATCGCATGGATTCTGTCAGTATAGTGAGCTCAGTTAAGTCTTTGCTTGGGGAATAAGTTTTCATTTGGTTTGGCTTTGAGAGAAATATTTGACCTCGAAAAAGCTCAGACATAACGTTTGGCCCTTATGTTTGCTTTTCCCTGCAAACGCAAAGGCCAAACGTTATGTCTGAGCTTTTTTGGAGGGTCTAAAAACTTAATTCCAAATTCAAGCTAATAGTACTTTTTCAATTTAAATCATAAAAATTTTTAAAATCTTAATTGAGAAGTTTTATTATAAGATTGAGGCGTTTGCGATTTTGGCCAAGGTCGGAAGTCCCTACGCGAGAAGCTGAACGCATGAAAAGTTTGTCCTGGGGAAAATAAAATTCGACATCATCGACAAAGCCAAAGAGAGTAGATTGAAATTCAATGTGCATGTAGTCGGTAGTTTCGGAAATGAGTTTTGCGCTTTTTTGATCGTTAATGATTTTTTTGAGTTTATTTATAAATTCGTTTTTTGGATTTGAAATTGGCAAAGCTTCGATGTGTTTTTCTTTATCGTTTGCAAAAGAAGAAACACAATTTGGTTTTTCTCCACAGCCTTGAAGTGCGCCATTGATAAGGCCAACAGTGGGAGTCATGGTTTGGCTCTTTTTTCCTAAAAAAAAGAATCGAACAATGAAAAAACAAATGATGAGTAAAATTAAGGCGAATAGTATTTTCATTAATTTAAAGTAGAACCAATTTGTAATCTTTCATTTTAGGATGTTTTTTTGGAGGTTCAAATATTTCCCAGTATTGTTCGAGAAATTGAAAATATTCTTCCATAGTCATGATTGAATCTCAGCAAGTTGTTTAATAATTTCCCATTCGTTAAAAAGATCAGCGTATTTTTTTATAAGAGATAAGTCTACATTAGGAACTTGTAAAAGTTTTTGAATATCAGCTTTGTCCTGCAACTCTCGAGTGGGATCATTTTTATAAGCTTGAATTTTTAAGCCTATGATATCTTCAGCTTTCAAAACGTGTACGCCAAGAGCAGAATTTTTTATGGCTTGCTTGAGCATTTCAAGACTAAGAGGACGATTTGCTAATAAAATATCTAAAAAACCTGGACCTGAAAACTGCAATACTTCATCAGATTCATGTTTAAGTGAAAAGCCAGATGAAATAAGAGAGGTTTTAATTAAATTCTTTTTTGCACCATCAGCCAAAAAATCAACATCAGAGGTTGCACGATGTAAGCCGTAAGTGGCCAAGGCAAACCCCCCAATTAAAGCATGAGAGATATTATTTTTCTCTAAAATATCATGAGCTTGAGTTAAAGTTTTTCGTAAATTTATCACCTATTTAATATAACACTTGGTCTTGATTTAAAGAACTAAAAATGGACCTAGCTCAAAATTAAGCTTACCTTTGGCTGGTGCTTCTGGCTCAAGGCTTGCGAAAGACACCCTGCCAAAGTAAAATTTTAATAAGCCGTCAAATACAAGGAGTCTTTAAGTGAAATTTATTTTCTTAGTCACAATTTTATCTGTGCTTACAATCAGCAATTCAGCTTGGTCTTGGGGTGATTTAGGTCACTCGGCGGTGGGTGAAATTGCCGAAAGAAATTTAACTAAAAAAGGAAAAGAATTTGTTCAAAGTATCTTGGGTATTGAGCCTTTAGCTCTTGCCGCGACCTGGCCGGATCATGTTCGTGATGATGCCAGATTTAAAGCGTTTACTCCGTATCATTTTTGGGACATGCCTGCAGGATTTTCTTCATTTACACAACTTTCAGAGGCGACCCAACGTGAAGAAAAAGATGCGCACACAATTATTGGGCAAGCTCATAAATTATTAGTCGGTTCTAAATTAAGCAAAAAGCAAAAAATGATTTTAATGCGGTATTTTATTCATGTTGTAGGTGATGTTCATCAGCCCTTACATTTGGGTAATCCCATTGATCAAGGCGGCAACCTGTGCAGTGTGAAGCTTAAAGGCGAAACTAAGACAATGAATCTTCACTCGTTTTGGGATACTTATATTGTTGAATCAAGCAAACTCACTTGGGGAAAAACAGGTTATTTTACCTATAATGATTTAGTGGGAATGATTTTGAAAGATATTCCAGCTCCAAATGAAATCACCGGTACGCCTATAGAGTGGTATGATGAAACAAGAAAACTTTTATCTGTAGTTTACCCTGATGGTAAAACTCCATTAGCTCCGGAAGAACGTGAGTATTGCCGACGTATTGACCCAACAACACGAATGCGAGTCGATGGAAAATATGACGAAAGTAAAATTAAACCTTTGGATGATGAATATATAGCCATGGCACTTCCCATAGTTAAAAAACAAATTTTACTTGGTGGATTGCGCTTAGCCAGTATGCTAAATAAAATGGGTGAGCAATACAAAGCTCATGATTATATGGATGAGAAAAAAATCATCGACGGAGTTTTAATTAAAAACTCTTCTGATCGTACTCCGCAAAGTAAGTCCAAAAAATAGGGTAGTTTGGCTTAATTATCGCAATTACAATCTAACAACAGCCTGTTACTGGTTCAGATTAATTTGAGGATCAGGAAACTCGCAAAAATTGGCTCACTGTCTAATAATGAGACAGGTGAAGCCAATAAGATCGAATAATTAAGGAGCTTTTATGCGTTTAGCGATATTGGTTTTAGGAATGATGATTTCGACGACAGCGTGGTCTTTGGATCTTCGTGAAGGGGAGCTTTATCGTGGTAAAATTTTGATTGGAAAGCATCCCAATGAAGCCTGTCAGCTTAAAGTTGTAAAAGAAATTATTAGTTCGACAGATCGTTATTTTAGTATTGTCATGTTTAAAAAAAATATCTACGACGGTCGTGGATTTCAAGCGCGACAATATGATGGATTCCTAACGGGCATAGGAAGTATTTACCATGTTAAAAACTCTGAGGGCAAAGTGACGAGAGTAAGAAATAAGAAAGAGTCTTTGCATATTAATTTTCAAAAAAATCAATCTTTGGATAGCGCGCTGATTCTAAATGAGGAGAGCCTTATTGTTAACTGCGTTGGATTAGTCAGAATTGAACCATAATTTGGACTCATTTTATAGATAAAAGATTTTCGTAATTGTCAAGAGTGGGTCTCAAAATAAGTCACTTAAAAACAAATTAAATAGCGTATTTTAAGATATCCAAAATTTCTACAAAAAAACCACAAGTCGTTTAGTTAGCGCTGGATTCGTCCGATAATAATTATATGGGAACATGTGATTTCAAGGTAATTATCAAGAACTTTTGTTTGATTTTATTTTGGGGATATATAGTGGGTTGTGGATACAAAGCAACTGATACCCCCATTGAAGATACAAATACTAATACCGAAGCAGGTTTGAGCCAGTGGACTACTGCAGGATCTGATATTTACTATGATGCAGGCTACGTCGGTATAGGAACGACAAGCCCAGGTTCTGTCCTTGACATCAATGGAGCTTTTTCACAGCGTGGTATGGCTGCTCCAGCTGTTTCCCCAGCTGGCCAAGGCCGAGTTTATTTTGATTCTACTTCTGGTAAGTTCAGGGCTTCTGAAAATGGTGGAGCTTATGTTGATATGATCATTGCTGGTGTTGGTTTATCAACATATCAAGTGCAGGTTGCGACTACGGCCAATATCGCTTTAACAGGCAATCAAACTATCGATGGAGTTGCTGTTGTCGATGGCAGTCGTGTTCTAGTCAAAAATCAAACTGCTACACAAGAGAATGGTGTATACATTGTGGCGGCAGGGGCTTGGACGCGAGCGACAGATATGGATACTTGGACCGAAACAATTGGCTACACCGCTAAGGTTAGCCAAGGTACAGCTTGGGCCGGGATGACATTCTCTTCAATTACCACCGTGGGTGGAACAATTAACACAAATAGTATTACTTGGAATTCAGCAGGTTCAGGTGCTGTAGCAAGTCTCAATACTGCAAGCGGAATAAGTGTATTGAATGCAATCACGACGGGAACTGGCAACACGGCAACTGGAATTTATAGTCTTACTGCGAATACAACCGGAGTCGATAATACAGCGTATGGAGTATATAGTCTTATTGCTAATACAACAGGAAGCCACAACACGACAATGGGCCGCTCTTCAATGAATATAAATACAACCGGAAATTACAACACGGCAATTGGACGAAGCGCGCTTTCTTCAAATACAACCGGAAACAACAACGTAGCATATGGTCGAAGCGCACTTTTTTCTAATACTGCCAAAAATGAAACTACGGCCATAGGCTACAACTCAATGACATATGCCGATAGTACAGCCACAGCCTCTATAACCTACAACACGGCGCTAGGTGCCTACTCTCTACGTGGAAGTCTTACAGCCTCTAACAATACCGGCATTGGAAATACCGCCGTAGGACATTCGGCATTAGTTGCCATGACTTCAGGCTCAAGCAATATCGGTATTGGTTATAATGCAGGAAGCGCAGTAACTACTGGAAGCAACAACGTCATCATTGGATCAAATACGGGGGCTTCGATTGCCACAAGTTCAGATAATATTTTAATTTCTGATGGTGATGGTACTGAACGCATACGTGTGGATTCTGCAGGCAACGTTGGTATCGGTACGACGAGTCCCGATAGTCAGTTTGAAGTAACTGCGGCAGCTACAGTAGCTCCCGATATTAATTTAACCTCGTATGGCACCAATGCGGCCACAGTTGGCTCCTATATCGGTCGTGCGGCCCGCGGAACAGAAGCAGCCCCTACGCTATTCAGAACAACGATCGTCTTGTAAGCTTTCGGGCACATGGCTACGATGGTACAGGTTGGGCTAGCAGTGCAACGGCTGCCATTGAGATTGATGCTGCTGAAAACTGGACTTCGTCAGCCCGCGGATCATATATGAAATTTGAGACAACGCCCACTGGCACTACGTCACGTACCGAAAGAATGCGGATAAGTGCTTCCGGCAACGTCGGGATCGGACTGGCCCCAACAACTTACCAGTTAGAGCTATCTACAGATTCAGCAGCAAAGCCTGGAACAGCCACGTGGACCGTTCCTTCAGATAGTCGCCTCAAAGATATTAGAGCTCCTTTTTCTCGTGGACTAGCGGCGCTTGAAGAACTTAATCCAATTTATTACAGTTACAAAAAAGACAATGCGCTGAAATTACCTTCTGATAAAGAATACGTTGGTATCATTGCTCAAGATGCTCAAAAGGCTATTCCAGAAGCTGTTAAAGAAGATGATAAAGGCTATCTGACGGTGACAACGGATGCAATTATTTGGACTTTATTAAATGCGATCAAAGAACTTTACCATAAGGTCATTGAGCAATTTGCATCTGTGAATCGAGAAATAGATTTATTGAAAGCTGAGAATCAAAAACTAAAAAATGAAAATAACGAAATCAAAAATTATCTTTGCGCAAAAGACTCTAAAGCGCCATTTTGCTCTTTTAGCCAAAAATAAAAATCATAGGTCGGTATTGAACCCTCTTGGTAAGCAAAAATTAGACTTAACGGCAAACACTCGTTCGAAAGAAAAGATTTTTTCCGTCGGTCACCTTTTCGCAGATAAAGATCTTTTCTTAACAAGGATGATTTCAAGTCTAATATTTTAAAAAATAAACTGACTTCCAGTTTAAACATACCCAGCTCATCACGGAAAAATTTTGTAAGAACGGGATTTTCACTTATCGCATCAAGATCTGACCCTTGGAACTCAGGCGCCATGGCGTGCAAATAACAAAAGGCAAGAATTGAAAAGAGCTCAACTGGCTCGGTCAGTTCACGGCAAGATTTTTTCAGATCAATTAGGGTCTGTTCAAAAATCAAAGCTTTTTCTTTATTTTGGTAAAGCTGATGAAGGCTAGGTAAAACCGCCTCTAAAATATTCAAATCAAAAAGTTCGCTAAAGACCAAATGAGGTTCCGCTAACTTCATGATTTTTAAATACTCTTCGCGTCTTCGGGGCAGGGCCGATTTTTTTAATTCTGCGGAACAAGAGGCAGAGGCGGCTCTAAGCTCGTGCTCGAGTGAAAAATTAAGTTTATGGGCTAAACGAATCGCTCGTAGAATTCGAATCGGATCTTCAATGAATCTTTCGGTGGGATTGCCGATGACTTTAATAATTCTTTTTTCAATATCCTCGAGGCCCGCACAATAATCGATCAGATTTTTTTTAATGGGATCATAGAATAATGCATTCAAGGTAAAATCGCGACGTTGTGCATCTTCCTTCGCGGTGCCAAAAAAATTATCCCCAGAAACCGCCGGAAGAGTTTTTTCTTCTGCAATAATTACGGATTCAACGTCGGCATTTTCATCGGCGGAAGGTAATTCAATCGGAGCGTTTCGACGAAATGTGGCGACTTCATACTGAGTGTTTCCTCGTTTAACCAAAACCAGTCGGAAGCGTCGACCAATGATATAGCTATTGGAAACCTTTCGACGAACTTGATCGGGAAGAGCGCTGGTTGCGATATCATAATCTTTTGGATGAATTCCAACCAAAAGATCGCGAACGCAACCGCCAACGAGATAACTTTCATAACCACTTCTTTGCAATCGATCAACGATCATAAATGCCGTTTGATCGATCCAATCTTGGTGAAGGGTAGGTTTGCTTTGTTTTGACACTTAGGAAGTGTACCTAATTTTTTCGACATTTAAAAGTTTCTCGAGCGTGACTTTGAAAAAAGGAACTGGTGAACTTGGACGCATGTCCCATCTTGAACAGTTTCACTACAAACTGACCGGTCCAGAACAGGGAAGGACCTGGGTTTTTTTGCATGGCCTTATGGGTTATTCAAACAATTGGGCGTCGGTGATCAGAGCCATTGATTCTACAGAAAGATGCTTAGTTTATGATCAGCGGGGTCATGGGCAATCCTTTAAGCCGAGGCAAGGTTATTCTAGCGAAGATTACGCGAATGACCTTAAAAATATTATCGATGAGCTGGGTTTTAAGAAAATTATTTTGGTCGGCCATTCGATGGGAGGCCGCAATGCTCTGTGCTTTGCTAGCGCTTACCCTGAAAGAGTCGATAAACTTATCATCGAAGATATCGGCCCAGAAGGGGATCCCAATAACTATTTATACTATGAAAACATGCTGGGCTCCATTCCCACTCCTTTCGCTGGGCGAAAACAAGCTCAGGAGTTTTTTGAACGTCAATTTTCTCAGGTTTTCAGAGTCAAAGAAGACCCAAAAGTCTTGGCGGGTTTTTTAATAGCAAATTTAAAGGAAAACGAAGTGGGACTTCTGGATTGGAGGTTTTCTTCGAAAGCCATGATCGAATCCGTACGCCAAGGCCGATCTAAAGACTCTTGGGAACTGGTAAAAAAATTAAATGTACCGACTCTTTGGATTCGCGGCGAAAACTCGACAGAGCTGAGTTCAGAGACTTTTCAAAGAATTCTTAGCACAAATCCAATAATACAAGGCGTTATAATTCCTAAAGCTGGCCATTGGGTTCATTCGGAAAATAAAGAAGGCTTTGTAGCAGCAATGAAAAGTTTTACAGGCTTTGACATTAAGCAAGGGGCTCAGTAGTTTCAGGTTTTTCTGATTCAGGAGTTTTTTTTGAAGTTTGCCGAGTTAAATTTAGAAGCCTCTCTTTTAAAAAGCATTGAAAATCTTGGTTATAATGAAACAACGCCAATTCAGGCTGAAGCTATTCCCCCCATCATTGCCGGAAAAGATGTTGCTGGATTGGCGCAAACAGGAACTGGAAAAACAGCCGCTTTTGTTATTCCATTGATTGAAAGAATTTTGTTAGGACAGAAAAATCCTGCTGAATTGCAAGGCGCTGACAAAGAAAAATATGACCAGCGAGCGTTCCGAGATTGGAAAAATAATCACTTTGTGATGATTCTTGTTCCGACCCGCGAGTTGGCAGAACAGGTTCAGGAAAACATTCAGAAATTAGCTCAAGATTCAAATTTAAGATCTTTCGCCATCTATGGCGGTACAGGTTACGATCGGCAAAAGGAAGCCTTACGCAACAGTGTGGAATTTATTGTTGCGACTCCAGGTCGATTAATTGATTTATACAAAGAAAATTTATTGGATTTAAAACAAGTCCGAGCCGTCGTATTTGATGAAGCCGATCGCATGTTCGACATGGGATTTAAAGATGATATGTGTTATTTGCTTCAGCGAATTCCGCGTGAGCGTCAGTTTTTGGTGTTCAGTGCGACTTTGAATTTTGATGTACTCAACACCGCCTACCAATTTGGCGCTGATCCAGTTGAATTCAACATCAGTCGTGATCAAACCAAAGCAGAAAATGTGCGGGACGAAATTTTTCATGTGGGTAATGATGAAAAACCTCAGCATCTGTTTTCAGTTATAAAAAAATATAAACCTCAACAGGTGATTGTTTTTACAAATTTTAAAATGAATGTGGAAAAAATTGCTCAGTTCTTATCTGAGAACGATCTGCCAGCGATGGCGATTTCTAGTTTGATCACGCAAGCGCAAAGAACCAAAGTCATGCAACAATTTAAAGCTGAAAATAATTTGAATATTTTAGTTGCGACAGACGTAGCTGCTCGGGGCTTGGATATCAAAGGTGTTGATCTGGTCATCAACTATGAGTTGCCGATGGATTGTGAATCTTACGTGCATCGAATTGGCCGAACTGGTCGCGCTGGGGCTGAAGGCCGTGCTTTTAGTTTGGTCTCGGAAAAAGACATTGATTCACTTTACAGGATTGAAGAGTATTTGAAACATAAGCTGGTCATTGGTTATCTTGAGAACCAGGATTTATTAACTGAATTTAGACCATTTCCTCGTAGTGATTATTACGCCAGACGTCCCTCTGGTCCTCCTCAGGGTGAGAGGGGAAGAGGCGAGCGCAGACCGGAAAGACCACGGCGATCGGCACCGAATGCTAACAGTGGCGGCGGTGGACGAGAGCAAGGTGGCCGAGAACAAAAAAGTCACCAGGGCAATGGCAGACATCATCCAGATCGGCCTCAATCTGGCGGAGCGGGAGCAGCAAGACCAACTCCTTCAGGCCGGGCGGCCCATGCCGGAAAATCGGGCCATTCAGGTCACGGGCGTCCTTCCCACGCTGCAAAAACAGCTGGTTCAGGTACGCACGCTCAAACTGGAAAACCTTCCCATGCTCATAAAGATCATCCTCGCGCAAAACCCGCAGCTGGCGGCGCCCGTCGCACACAGTTTAAAAGACAAGCTCCAGTTGTAAAGAAACAAACTTCCGTTAAACAAAAAGTTGTAGGATTTTTAAAGAATCTGATTGGGAAATAAGCACGCCGACTTAGGACACGCCCTAGTGTTGGAAAAAATCTTCACAGCCAATTAAAATTATTCATCAGTTGATTGCACTGAACCAGAGTTTTTTTGAAATTACTGATTTGATCAGAGCAGGTCATGATTACAATCTTTGACCCTTTTTGCATGATTAATTGGCGCAATTGGTGGTTCTTATTTTTTTGATACAAATCCACAAGTAGAGCGTTGCCACCACCCATTTTTAAAGGCCGTGTGCCTAAAATTTCAAAACCAAATTGGGGATATTCTCGCATCCATTTTTTTGCATAGTTTTCTAAATTTTGTTGCGAAGAAATTTGATCTATACGTAAAGACAACTGCGCTTGATTGGAAAAAGATTTTTCTTTGGCTTTATATTTGTAACTTTGAAAAATCGATTTGTTGCTCTCGGGATCGAGGATCCAATCTGTTCCCGTCGATTTTAAAGAAAAGCCATGAGGTTGAAAAAATAAACCAAAAGAAGGGTCAGTTAAAACTGAGGAACTTGTTACGGGAAAGGGAGCGGCCAGTGCCAGCAGACTTAAACTTAAAAAAAAGCCAATTAAGACAAGCTTCATAACTCTAGCTTAGCTTGCTTTTTGTGTTCTAAGCAAGGCCCTCGGTCCTTCGGCCATTCTAATAGGTAAATATGTGAACTTTCTCCGCGACGAAGAACAAAAACAAACAAGCGTGGATTATTTTGGTTAATAACCGGGTCTAGTAATGACTGACCGGGAACCGAGAATAGAACCTGAGTGCATTGGTTTTTTGAATCATAAAGAATAATGCGATAGTCTTCCGCTCCCAGTGGCTTTTCGCTCATTAGCCACTGGCCGGCTTCTGGCCCCCAACTGACATTTTGCAAGTCACCCTTGGTGGTATAGATCTCTTGCACATTAGCTTTTGGCGTACTCTTTAATCGCAAGGTCTGGGTTTTTGTCGAAGGATCTTTTTCAATCCAAATGACCTCTGTTCCCGATAGCGAAGCTTCGGGGCGGATAATTAAATTTTTTCCTTGAGATTGTACAAGTTTAGGCGTTTGCATCGGAGACTGCACCACATACAGACCAGCGGGTTGTCGACTTTCCGAGATAAAATAAATAGCACCACGTTCAGATTGAGTCTTTGCATGGCTGCTGGGTTCGCTATCAAGTCCTGGGGATTTCGTCCATCGAACGATTTCGTTACCAAAAAGATCGCTGCTGTAAATTTCCAGTCGATTTTGATTTTGCGCAAGATCTTCACGAGTAATTAAAGATTCTTTAATTTCATCCGTTGTCGAACTGTAAATAATTTCATTATCTTTTAAATAATGAGGAAAATACACATCGCCATCTTGAAAGGTGACTCTTCTTTCCGAAAGTTTTTGAAAATTCAATTCGTAGACTTGGCTGTTTTTATGTTGGGGTCGGTTGCGACTAACAAAAAGCAAACGATCACCTGTCGAATTGAATTTGGGAGATTGATTCTGCCCTAGAAAAGTTAAAGGACGAGCGCCAATTCCTAAAAGCGGATCAGGGCCTTGAATCGTCAGTTGATTCGGCAAAATTGATTTTTGTTGGCAAGCTGCAAGTAAAAATAAAACGAAAATAAAGGAAATACTTCCTGATTTGCGTGCCCAATTTAAAATTTTTGGTAATAAAGAAGATGGATTCACTTTTTTTAAGTCCTCGTGAGACACCCATTTGGTTGGAGTCTTTTTGTTGGCCGATGCCACATTGTTTTTTTCCAGCTGAATATAAATATTATATTTAGTGATGCTGTGACGCAAATTATATGTCTTGGGTTTTGTTTTTAATTTTTGAAATTCTCCGGGAAAAATCCAGTGATTTTTTAAAAAGGGCGCGCTTTCATTTTGAACCAATGCAAATTTTTTATTTTTATACATCAAATTGGGTTGCCAAACCCAATGTTCAAATTTTTCCTTGGGTTTGGATAAAGGCAAAGTTGTGGTTAGCTTTTTAGCGTACGCGACACAATTTATTTTCCAGGGACAGTATGAACAATCGGGATTTCGCGGGGTGCAAATCGTTGAGCCCAACTCCATCATAGCTTGATTTACGAAGTGGGAATCTGTGGTGTTCGCAAAATCATCTGCTAAGCTTTGCAACTGATTTCGTTCGGCTAATTTCCACCATTCGATTTTTAAACCTTTGTATCGACAAAGAATTCGAATGACATTTCCATCGAGTACGCCCACCTTTTCGTCGAAAGCTAAGCTCGATACCGCACGTGAAGTGTAAGGTCCAAATCCGGGCAGCTCAATTAGCTCTTCAGCGGTTTGCGGAAAACCTTTTTGCGATAAAATTTGAGCGGCTTTGTGAAGATTTCGTGCTCGGCTGTAATAACCTAAGCCGGCCCATTGCGCGTAAACGTCTTCCAATTGAGCTTGAGCTAGGCTGTCCAAGTTAGGAAATTGGCTTAAAAACCTCTCATAATAGGGAAGCACTGCTTGCACTGTCGTTTGTTGCAGCATGACCTCGGAAATCCAAATGCGGTAAGGATCGCGACTTATCCGCCAGGGTAGAGGTCTGAAGGCTTTTTTATACCAACTGAGCAAATTTTTTCGCGCAGTTGTAGGTGAATTTTCAATTTTGGCCATAGCTCGTCACTCGAATCAGAAAGTCTTTGTTTCTCGAGTCTTTTTCTACAATACTACACCCATGGAATTCAAGCCTTTGAGTGGACGCCTCAGCCCAAGATTTGCTGCAATTAAAACTTTCTTTCGTTTGCCTCATGTTTCCCCAGAAGAAGGCTACGATGTGGGTATTTTTGGTATTCCTTCGGATGTGGGAGTTTCGTATCGCCCAGGGGCGCGTTTTGCTCCAGCTCATGTGCGTGAGTCTTCCAGTTTGGGACGCGGTTTCCATTGGAACCGGGGAGTAAATCTTTTTGAAAAACTGAAAGTCGCAGATATTGGCGATTGCCCGGTAACGCCACTCAGTTTGGACCAAACAATGGCGCAGATCGAAACTTATGTTTTAAATTTGCTCAAGCTTAAGAAAAAATTTATTGCTGTTGGGGGCGATCACTCGAACACACTTCCAATTCTTCGAGCTTTAAAAAAACATTATGGAAAACCTCTGGCGTTTATTCACTTTGATGCGCATTTAGACACTTATCCAGCCGCTTGGGGCTGCGAATATCATCACGGTGCTTTTGCGCGGCATGCGGTTGAAGAAGGATTAGTTGATCCTCAAAAGATGTTACAAATTGGTTTGCGAGGTCCTTTGGCTACGGCTGAAGATTTAGATTTTGTTACCAAAAATAAGATTAAGACCATCACCATTGATGATATTCGTGCGGGTCATCTGAATGATTTTCTTAAAAAATTACCCAGCTTTGATTCAACGCCAACTTATTTGAGTTTCGATGTTGATTGTTTAGATCCTGCTTTTGCTCCGGGAACGGGAACTCCGGTCCCTGGAGGATTGACCACTTATGAAGCGCAAAAAATTTTACAAAATTTGAAAATTCCCAACCTAGTTGGTGCGGATTTGATGGAAATTTGTCCAGCCTATGACAGTTCGGACATCACTGCCCTTGCGGGAGTAGATGTTTTGTTCGAATCGCTGTGCCTAATGGCTCATTTGGAAAAATAAAAGAGGATAATATGAAAAAATTTATTTATTTGAGTTTTTTAATTTCTTTAAGCCTTTTGAATTTTTCTTGTGGACAACCTAAAGAAGCTGCCGATGTAGACAATGCTGCAGATGACAAAATTGATGGAACTTTTATGCAGGCAGGATTTTATGTTTCTGAAGACAATCAAGATATTGTCCGTATGGGACAAGATGGAAGCTTTAAGAAAATCGAAGTTTATAAAGTCGGATTTGGTAAACCGACTGATTGTAAGTACGATTTTGAGGGGGCATATGTTGCTTACAAAAGGGCTGATAAAGCTCGAGAAAAAATATGGAAAGATGCGACTCATGTTTTGCGAGTGAAAATTGATAGAATTACTTTTACCAATGTCAGCGAGTTGGGTTTTGTCCAACAGCAATCCTGCATTGAATTTCAAAAAGCTAAGCTTATTGAAAGGGTTTTAGAAGTAAAGTATTATGCGACTTCGATTGGACCTAATCAGATTCGTATTTTCAACTCTGCGCAAGTGAGTCCATCTTCGACGGCAGCTCTGCCGCCGGGAATGGTTTATCGAAGGTATAATTAGTTAAAAGCATCAAAAGAGTCTTCGCCATTCGCAGGACGTAAGCCCTTCTTTTTTATTTTTTCCACTAAGGTTGTGCGGTTGAGTTTTAACAGCATCGCTGCTTGATTACGATTCCATCCGGTTTTTTCCAGGGCTCTCAGAATGATGGAGTTTTCAAAAGCATCGACAGCCGAATTAAAATCTAAACCGCTCTCGGGAATCTCGACTTGTTCAACAGGGCGATGAGCTAATTTTCCTGAACGGTATTTTTCTGGAAAATCTGTGACGTCGAGCTGACCCTGTCCTTTAAGAATTGTCATTCTTTCGACAAAATTTTCCAGCTCTCGAATATTTCCTGGCCAAGCATAATGCATTAAACATTCAAGGGCTTCAGCGGAAATTCCATTAAGTCCACGTCCCTTGGCTTTGCTAAAGAGTTCGACGAAATGACTAAACAATTGGGGAATATCGGATTTTCTTTCACGAAGAGCGGGTAAAACGATAGGGATTACATTCAAGCGATAATACAAGTCTTCGCGAAATTTTCCATCCTCAACTGCCTTTTCCAAATTGATATTTGTCGCGGCAATCACTTTCACGTTCACTTGCACAGTTTTTGTGCTACCCACAGGCTCAAAACATCTTTCTTGTAAGGCTCGCAGGATTTTAACTTGCATGGCCGGACCAAGATCACCGATTTCATCCAGGAAAAGTGTTCCTTCATCCGCCATTTCAAAACGACCTAAGCGGTTCGAGATCGCGCCGGTGAAGGCACCCTTAATATGACCAAACAATTCACTTTCAAGAAGTTCCGAAGGAATGGCGCCGCAGTTGATGGCCACGAAGGGGCCCGACCGTCGAGGTGAATTATAATGAATCGCTCTCGCCACTAATTCTTTTCCCGTACCACTTTCGCCTGTGATCATCACGGTGGAATCGGAATCGGCGACACGCTCGACCAAACGCAAGACAGATTGAATTTCATTGCTGCTGCCAATGATCTGCGAAAAGTTATACTTTTTATTTAATTCTTGTCTGAGTTGTAAATTTTCTTGTTGAAGATGTTTATGTGTCATCGCTTTTTCGACAAGGCTTAAAAGTTCGTCCAAATTAAAAGGTTTCGTGACAAAGTGAAAAGCCCCTTTTTGTGTGGCGCGAATGGCGGACTCGATGGTGCCATGGCCCGTAAGAATAATAACTTCCGTCGCAGGAGAAAGTCCTTTGAGATAAGACATGAATTCAATGCCGTCTCCGTCGGGTAAATTTAAATCCACAATCGCAAGGTCTACGGGGCTATCACCTTGGCAGAGCATTTTGGCTTCTTCAATGCGGTGAGCGGTTATGACTTTTAATCCTTTTCTGTCGAGGACTCTAAAGAGTGCTGTCCTTAAGCTGGATTCGTCATCTAATATAAGTACGCGATTGATCTTCATGAACCTTCCTTCCTGGTAAGTTCTTGATTGTCAGTGACATCTCTAAGAGTAATTCATTTTTGACAGTACTGTCAAAAAATCCGCGACCAGAGTGGCTTTCAGGACCTTAAAACTGGACGAGAGAATGAAATTTTTGCTGCAGAAACTCGACTGGACATGGAGGAAATTTCCAACTCGGCATTTTGTTCTTTCAAAATTTGCGAAGCCATGGACCAGCTATAATTTTGAGAAGAATTCATAATTGTTAAACTATTTACAAAAGGCATAAAGGTAATTTCGGTACCATTTTCATTGTTAAAAATTTGAATAACAATCTTTCGATTATTCTTTTGATTTTCTGAATCGCTTCGCAAGGTCTCGAGCGCAATTTGCATTAAACTTTTAAAGGCCTGTGCCAAGAGATTCCGATGCCCAACGACTCGTGGGGGTGGCACCGCTTGGATCATTTGAATATCAATCCCTAATGATTTAGTTTGTAATTCCATAATTTTATAGGCGCGATGAAGAACTTCACCAAGGTCAAGTTCTTGAATGGTGTCCACCTCGGGATTACGAGTAAAAACGAGCATGTTTTGAATTATATCCCGACAGCGTTGAGCCCCTTTTTCAATTTCGACGATATCCGGGTAAAGTGGATCCCTGGAATCTAAATCCATCTTGATCAGCTGGGCGAAAGTCAAAATACCACCCAGAGGATTGTTTAACTCATGAGCAATGCTGCTACTGATGGTGCCCAACTCTGCAAGTTTGGCAGTTTCTAAAATTAATCTTTCCATTTTGAGATTGTTGGACACATCTTTGTAAAGATTTACGCTGATCGTTTTATTTTCCCCTTCCAAACGCAGAGTTTGGCTAGTGACTTCGAAGTTTTTTGAATTTTTTTTATCGCTCAAGCGAAAATTTTGACCGATGTGGCAACCGTCACAAATTTTTTCAGAATTAAAAAGTATTTCATGGCACTTTAGTTTTTGTTTAGATTTTTTATTTTCATTGGATGAGCCATGAAAACTTTTATTGGCTTGAATGATCTCATAATTTTCATCAATCAAGGCAATAGGTTCCGCCATAGCATTAAAAGTTGATTCCCATTGATCTTTGATTTCTTCAAGCTCTTCAGTTTTAGAAATGCGGTCCAGGGAAAGTGCGACGGCCTCACTCACGCGAGTTAAAAAGTCAGTCTCTTCGCGAATGAATTTTTGTTCTGGTGCACGCATAAAAAAAACAGAACCAATGCGAATATTTTGTGAAAATAAGGGGATTTGCAATTGGTTGAACTGCAATTGGCTGCTGACCTGTTGGTGAAAAAATTGATCCTGAGGAGTAAATAGAATTCGAATCCACGAAGTTTTTAGACTGCCATTCAAAGAATCATTAAGATATTTTTCAATCTCAGGAACGGATTTAGCTTCGTGAATTGATAATAAAGTTTTGCGAAAGGATTCAATACGAGAATTGGTCACAAACAATTTTCGACGAGCTTCCATTAAAAAACGACTGCGTTTTTCGACCCGTTCTTCCAGATCGCGGTACAGATGGGAAAGATCTTCATTTTGCTCATGAATTAATTTTTCTAGATTTTCTTGTTGTTTTAAATTTTGTGCCTTTTCTAAAGCTAAGTACAAACTATTTTCAATTTGAGCTTCGTTGAAAGAATTAAGCACCGTGAAAAAACGATATTTGCGATGAAGATCTAATAAATCTTTAGAAGAGTAATCGGCTGGTGCAATGGCGATAATCTGTAAAAAAATATTGTTCTGAATCAGGGATTCATAAAAATTTTGAAATTTCTTTTCTCTCAAACTGGTCACAGAGATTCCTAAAACATCCACGGGGGTCGGAACCCATTTTTTAATTGTATGAGTCAGATCACTCTGGATTGTCGCACCGACATCCTGCAATTGAACGGGCCAAGGCCCAACCAGCAAAAAAGAATTTCTTAGAGCTGGCATTTTGCAATCAACTCCGCATGGTGAAGAATTTTATAATCGGCATCTTCATAGTTGTCTTCTGGCAACTCGTCGGCATGCTCGCCAAACTGGATATGGCAAGTTTTAAGCCCAAGTATTTTTGAGACACGAATTTCATCGCTGAGTCGATTGCCAATACTCAAACTTTGTAAAGGATTTATTTTTTTCTCAACTATCCACTTTTCAATGATTTTCTTTTTGCCGTTGTTCAAGGAAGCATCCGCCACTTCAATTTCTTGAAAAAAACCTTGAAGACCTGCTTTGATTAGCTTTTGTTTCTGTGTCGCAAGGTCGCCGCCTGTCAGTAAAAAGAGTTTGTATTTGGACTTCAATTTTTCAAGATTGTGCTGAGCTCCAGGCAAGAGTGGAATAACTTCAGGAAGTGAAGCTTGGTAAAAAGCTTTCAGACAAGAATCAAAGATGTGTCCTTTTGTCTCCATTGAATTTTTTGGAATGAGGTTTTCTATTATTTCTTTTATTATTTCGCGATGGGAAAGCTTTCGCATGTGCTTTTTTCGATACTGTTCAAATTTTTCAAAGCTCCAATCCAGGCCATTGCTGGTTAGAACTTGAAAGACATGCTGCACAGCTCGAGGAATCAGGACCTCTGAGGTCGGAATAAGAGTATCATCAAGATCAAAAATCAAGGTTTGAAAACGAACTGCGGCCATGAGATTATTAGGCCTGATTTTTTGGAAAAAGAAAAGGATGGATCATGAGTTCAAATACCAGTCCAGATTTGACCTGCATCATTTTGGCTGCCGGAAAAGGCACACGAATGAAGTCTCCATTGCCAAAAGTGCTGCACCCAGTGGCAGGACGACCTATGATTGAACTCATCGTTTTGGCAAACCAAGCTGCTGGCTGTGGCGAGGTTCGGGTTGTGGTGGGCCATGGACAAAACCTCGTTCGCACGGTCATTGATCCCATGGGGGTTATGACATTTGTGCAGAAAGAGTCATTGGGGACGGCTCATGCTGTGCGTGCGGCTGACGTTGATACAATCGAAGGCGATGTCATTATCATGAATGGGGATCATCCCTTAATTCAAGCCTCTGATATTCAGAATTTTGCTAGGGAATTTCGTGATCAAAAATGTGATTTGGCTGTTGTGACTGCGCTGGTCAAGCACCCCGGGGAATTGGGTCGAATTGTTAGGCATCATGGCGAGCTTAAGGCTATTGTCGAGGCCAAGGATGCTTCATCCGAAGCTTTAAAGATTAATGAAATCAACACCGGGATTTACATTGTGAAAGCTGAATATCTTAAAGATATTTTGCCAAAAATTAAAAACCACAATGCAAAGAATGAATTTTATCTTACGGACTTGGTCAGTATTGGACTTGAAGAAGGTCTTAAAATTTGTACCATTTCAGCGCCAGCCCATGTCGCTATCGGAGTGAATTCGCAAAGAGAATTAGCTAAAGCAACTCGGACTATTTTTAAACGTAAAATTAATCAGCTGATGGAGTCAGGTGTTGTTGTCATTGATCCGCGTTCAACTTATGTCGAAGAATCTGTAAGCGTTGGACCTGGAAGCGTTCTTTATCCGAATTGTTTTTTGCGTGGAAAGACAAAAATCGGGGCTTTTTGTGTTATTGAGTCGCAGGCTTTTATTTCTGACTCCACAATTGGTGATAGCGTGCAGATCAAAGCGGGCAGTTATGTGGAAACCGTGCAAGTTCATAATAGGTGCAGTGTTGGCCCTTATGCGCGACTTCGCCCTGAAACGGTGATGCACGAAGATTCCCATGTGGGAAACTTTGTGGAACTCAAGAAAGTTCAGTTTGGAAAAAAATCAAAAGCGGGTCATTTGACGTATTTGGGTGATGCCGACATTGGTGAAGGTGTGAATATCGGCTGCGGGACAATCACGTGCAATTACGCTGTGGACCGCAGCAAGTATAAAACAAAAATTGGCGATCATGTTTTCGTTGGCAGTGACACTCAATTTGTTGCACCTGTAACTATCGGCGATCATGCGGTGATTGGTTCAGGTTCAACGATCACTAAAGATGTACCAGCTCGAGCTTTAGCGGTGGCTCGAGGAAAACAAATTGTGAAAGAAAACTATGTTTCAGAAGCAGACAAATCGGAAAAGGAATCTTAAAAGATGTGTGGAATTGTTGGTTACCTTGGGCCGTTAAATCCCAAAGATGTGATTTTGACCGGACTTAAAAAATTGGAATATCGTGGTTACGATAGCGCCGGCGTTGCTATTCTTCATAATGGTAAAACCAAACAAATTCGCGCTCTTGGTAAACTTAAGTCACTAGAGGATAAACTTTCAACCGAAGATTTTAATGGACACCTGGGTATCGGTCACACGCGTTGGGCAACTCACGGTGCGCCTTCGGAACGAAATGCTCATCCCCATCAAGTTGGTAAAATCAGCTTGGTGCACAATGGAATTATTGAAAATTTTGAAGAGATTCGCGAAGAGTTATTAAAACAAGGCGCGAAAATTAATTCGGATACCGACACCGAATTGGTGGCGCATCTGATTTCGAATGAAAGTAACAAAACAAAAAATTTATTAAAATCTGTTCAAACAATTTTACCTCGATTGGTTGGAGCTTTTTCTATTGTTGTTATTTCTGAAGACCAACCTGATGAATTCGTCGCTTTTAAAGACGGACCTCCCCTAGTAATTGGAATTCTTCCAGATCAAATATTTGTTGCCAGTGATGTACAAGCCTTGTTGCCTTACACTCAAAATTTTATTTATCTTGAAGATCGTGAAGTTGTTCATATCAAAAAAAATCAGCTTTTCATTTACGATCAAAAAGGAAAGCCATTACAAAAACAAATTGTTGAATTGAATTGGAGTCCTGAGCTTACGGAAAAACAAGGTTACGCTCATTACATGTTGAAGGAAATTTACGAACAACCTCGTGCGGTGGCGCAAGCTCTTGAGCCCCATTTAGAGTTGGAAAATTTTAGCGTGCGTTTGAATCGAGTGGGATTTGGCACAGATTCAGTGCAAGCACTTGAAGGCTTGAATTTTGAACAGGATTGGAAAAAAACCCAAGATATTTTTAAAAAAACAGAGCGAGTTTTTATCATCGCCTGTGGAACAAGTTATTATGCCGCTACTGTTGGGAAATATCTTCTTGAGTCTTTAGCTAAAGTTCCTGTCGAAATTGATATCGCCAGCGAATTTCGCTATCGAAACCCGGTGATTCCACCAAATTCACTCGTGTGGACAATTTCACAAAGTGGAGAAACCGCTGACACGCTCGCAGCCTTGCGATTGGCTAAAGCCAATGGCGCAATAACGATGAGTCTTTGCAATGTGAAAAACTCGACCATTGATCGCGAAGCTCATGGACATCTGTACATGAATTCGGGCCCTGAAATTGGCGTCGCCAGCACAAAGGCATTTACTTCAACTTTAGCGATGTTAAATATGGTCGCGGTGGCGTGGGGAAGAATCAAAGGTGTCATGAGCGAAGCGCAAGAGCAGGAACATGTTCGGGCCTTGCTTGCGGTGCCCAGCCAGCTGGAAGTGGTATTGTCCTATGATAAGTATTTTGCTAAAGCGGCCGAGCAGCTGAAAGAATTCAAAGGATTTTTGTATATGGGGCGGGGAGTGCAATTTCCTATTGCTATGGAAGGAGCTTTGAAACTAAAAGAGCTCGCTTACATGCACGCAGAAGGTTACGCAGCCGGAGAAATGAAACATGGTCCCTTGGCTTTGATTGATGATCGAATGGCCATTGTTATGCTTGCGCCGAGCGATCAATGGTACGAAAAAACCATCAGCAATTTAGAAGAAGCTCGAGCTCGTGGTGGCCAGGTAATTTCTATTGGCACTGGTGACAATGAAAGATTAAAACGTGTCAGTCGTTATTATTTGTCTTTACCAAAATCGCATTGGAGCACAAGCCCTCTTCTTTCAGTGGTGCCTTTGCAATTGATGGCTTATCACTTAGCCGATAACTTGGGTTATGATGTTGATCAGCCAAGAAATTTAGCAAAATCAGTAACTGTTGAGTAGGCTGGTCTAGGATTCGGCCTGGACTAAAATCGAGTTCACTTGAACTTTGAGCCTAGCGCATCCTGAAATAATCACAAAAGTAATATTAATTCTCGACATAAATGGATGTATTTCTTCACACTCAAGAAGTGAGCTTTTAAACAAAATTTCATTAACTAACGACATGGAGGTTTTTAAATGAAAAAAATATTAGTGGGTGCGATTGCTTTAGCTGGTTTGTTTGGTTGTTCGAGTCATTATAAGAAGGGTGAGGCTACGCCGTCAGCATATGAAAAATCTGAAACATGGCGGGCTCCAGCTGCTGAGTGTATGTTGAAGGGTGATTACAAAGAATGTAAAAATGCTAGAACAAATGATTGGGCAGATCAATATTTGTTAGACAATAAGGGAAATCTTTTCCGAGCAGTGGGTGGTCAAAAATGTCAGGTTACTGACAAAGTAAGTTCATTTAAAATTTCTCAACATCGAAGTGATTCTGCAGTCATTTATTATGAGCGTGAGGACGCTTTATACGTAGTTCACAATCAAGGTACAAAATCTGGAAACTGTCCTTCTGTATCCAAGAAAAAAATTATGGATAACGTGAAAGAGTATAGCCTTGTTCCAAATCCCAACACTTTTATTGTTAATGCAGCACTAGATAAAAATGGATCATTTGTGGCTTGGGAGGATGTGCGGCCAGCTTATTCTGATAATAACGTGACTGATTATGTAATGAACACTTGTTACAAACAGGAAGGTAAAAGCTTTAATACGGTCGTTCTTTTTACTATTGATCGAAGCGGTAGCGTAACAAAAGTCAGAGTGGAAGAGTCTGGTGGTATCTGGGTTTACAATAAATCGAATACTACAAATAAGCGTTATAACAGTCTTAAAGATTTCAAAGAATCTGAAAGAGTTTGTCAGTAAATTTATATATAGATTTATATTTCCAAAAAGGCCGTCAATACGACGGCCTTTTTTTATACATACTGATCTTTATACTTGTGGTGCGGCTGACACAACAATTGTAAGTTATCAACTTCACTTTGGCCGCCTCGGGAAACTGGCAGCCGATGGTCGATTTGTAAGAGATGTTTCGAGGTGCACCGACGCGCAGTTTGTTTATCAATAAAACAACATTGAGATTGGTCGCGCTTGTAAATTGTGGCTTTAAGCTTTGCGGGGATATATCTTGGGTTAGAACTGCGTGATTTCATTTCTATTTTACTCATCGCTACTTTCAAATTCGGATCAATTTTTCTTAAAACAAAATCACACATATCATCAATCAGCTTTACATAGTTCATATTTGGATTTTTATGGGCTCGAAGTTTTCTAATGCGGTCTAACTTACTTAATGTCTCCTTTGATAAACGCAAATGAAGTGAGGCTTCGTCACTATTAAGAATTCGCAGCGATTCTTTTGATTTTTTGGCAAGTTCAGTGGCTTCAGGGAAATAATTTGCCAAAATTTCTTGAGCCTCTCTTTTACTACAATTTTCTATTTTAGCTAAAACTTCCTGCTTCTGCTGAGTATCCATTTTTGCGCTGGAGCTTAAGCTCTGCATCATAGTTAAGTTCGTCAAATTAAGAGCACCAGAAGTTAATTTTTCTTTAATCTCCGGAATTTCTTTAGCTAGCTTAACGGCAGAAATTCTTCGATAAGCGCAAGATTCAGATTAACCTAGAGCTTGTGTGCAATAGGCAAATAGACTGGAATATCCCACGCGTAAGAATAATTTTTGATCTGAAATTTTTTGCAAATTTTCAATCACTAAACCTGTGAGGCGCCTCTCTTCTTTAACTAACAAGACTGTTTCTTCATGAAGTGGATACATAAAATCTCCAAAGTGGAATCTTTATATCATGGATATTTTAAAGTGAATTTTTAGCAAATCTGAGGCCAGTGCTAGGTGTAGTTTTAAACGAATGAATTTGCGGAAGATTAGATTAGTAGAGATGAATGGAGATTCAAAAAGATTTTTTTATTTTTCGTGCGAAGGAGTGGGTATCAAAAAGCGAAAAATCTTGTCAATAAAAACAAATTTAATTTAGCAAAAGAAGCTCAACTGAAAAAGAAGATCGTCGAACTTTTTGAAAAATTTTGGGACATCGACGGGTAAGCAATTAGAGCTGGCAATTTCTTT
>ERZ1292625.180-Hain-H41-01um-R1-180-length-108964-cov-26_pt1 | contig 108964 bp, 118 predicted proteins | sample MGYA00564400_ERZ1292625 | MGnify/ENA primary metagenome ERZ1292625 (study PRJEB36523, sample SAMEA6512639) | groundwater metagenome | collected 2019-01-08 | study: AquaDiva: Metagenomics assemblies of 32 groundwater samples
ACTCTATAAGTGAGCATTGCGTCTTCCATCATCGTTAGCTGTTTGAATATTCTCCGAGCTGGATCTAAAACGGACGTGCCATAAGGTAAAAAAAGATCGTTCCCCAAAATTCTGAAGTGAGAGACCTGCCAGTTTTCAAGAAGCTTGTTTCCCCTGGTGAGCCACTTAAATCTAATTGCGTGTGGGTCCGCTGGGTCAAACCCTTCTTCTCTCTCCATTTCATTTACAGGGAGCGGGGTGACAGAAATGATGCCAACATCTGGCAAGACCTCATTGAACATAAAGTAGTCACCATATTTTACCAGGTTTCTTACCCCTGGGCGGAGACTGAACTCTATGTTCATCACGTCATAGAAAAGCTCTTCCAGGGCTTTTTTAACCTCTGGATTTTCTGAGTATATGTGAAAAGACTTGCCCTTTTCATCACTTGAGCACGTTTCGTCAGAAAAAATATCTAGAGCCGACCCGATTTCTGCCATGGATTCCATCTCTGAAGCCTCGGCATATCTGTTGATTCTATCTAGAATTCCATAGCCCCCAAGAACAGAAAAGGGAGAAGACTCCTTGCCAAAGTGCCCTGGACCCCTGTACCCAAGATTGTTGTGCAACAGGGCTTTATCATAAATTGCCTTTGCGTCATAACCCTTTATTTTTCTCTGAATGCTAGGTCCTGATCTAAAAAGTCGGGTGAGTTTATTATAGAAATTGTCCTTGGCCATGAAATATTCCTGTTTCAGGGGTAAGTATATTGGCATTTGACCTGTTTGGTTAACCCCTGGCCCAAGGGGGGGGCGCCCCCAATTGGTCATCCTCCACAAGCCCCCCAAATCCTACCAATTGGTCATGTTCCACTAGACCTATTTTTGCCCCCCCGGGGACAATAGTTACCAGCATGGCTTTTGATGAAGAATTCCTATCAAAAATAACACATGTGTCAAAATATGTGTCAAATTCCACAGACGACTGGATCCGGGTGAAAAAAGAAATTCTCCTAAACCTGCGGCCATCCCACAGGAAACTTTTCTCAAAACGACACAAGACAAGTAAAAAACATTTTTTAAATGACCATGAAAAAGAAGTAATTAATCTCTGGAAGACCATAACGGGGGTTGAGCTTGTCCTGGACGAAGCCCGAACCCACAGACCAGAAGATGAAAGACCGCCAAGGCACTGGGGGCTCTTTCTTTACAACCAGAAAAGACAGGAAAAAATAAATGAGCGAAAAAAACAACAGCAACCTTAAGGAATTTATTTCTTTGCTGGTGGAGTCTGCCCTGGAGGAACAACCACAAAGGATCAGAGACATATTTCTTGACCCAGCCAGAGATGTTTTAAAAACAGCAGGATATGCTGCAGAAAAAATATCTGCGTCTGTCCAGGGGTTTATTAAGGGTTTGTTGTTTTTGGTTCCTGCTATGTTAATTCCAGGACTGGAGTTTGACTATGAGCTTTTTAGAAAAGATGAGCAAAAACATCTGGACCAGCTCAAAAAGAAATACGGGGACGTTTTGGACAGAAACTGGGAGGCCATAAAGGACCCAGATGTTTTTGGATTTTTGTTTCTGGCCTACCCACAAGCCATGCTTGGGTACGCGGCTCTCAAGAAAAGCCCTCTGGCCTTCCTGGGTTTATTGGAGACACTGACCGGCGGAATGCCTGCCGTGGCCTCCCTTAGACAACGACTAGCTTCCACGGCCGCCTACAGCCCGAGAAAAACACAACACCACGACCCAGCAGCAGGTTCCTGGGGAGGCATGGGAGGCGGAGGAGGAGGAGCCGGATATGGAGACTATGGTGGTATAGGCGGGTATGGTTTTGGGGAAGCCTCAGAAAAACCAGGTAGTTTGCTAGAACAGCCGGCTGTGTCTCAGGGTGACCAGGTTATAAACCAAATATGGGCACTAGTCCAAAATCCAGAGGTTCAACAAAAAATAGCCCAGTCTGAGATGTTTAGAGACATGCAAAGAGCCGCCATTGACATTATGATAGCCCCAGTTGCAAAAGTAATGAAGGCGCAAAGTCTAGACCAACTAACAGGTCTTATTTCTAAGGAGGCGATAGAGAAAACAAAAGCCGAGATAGCAAAGAACCCTCAGTTTCAAAAAGCCCCCGACAAAGACAAACAGGTTATTTTAAACCAGGTTTTGCAGACAGCAAAAAATGAATATAAAAAGGCGTATATCAAAAAACTAACAGAGCAGGGAGCCAGGGTTCCACAAGCTCAACAGGAAATCAACGCAGCTATAGCTAAAATAAGTCAATTTGCCTAAGACATGTACACTGACGTCTTTCTTTGGTACACTTCTCTGTACACTAAAGGAGTTTACCACATGACAGACGGAGCAGACCTTCACCCAAGTTCACTTAATGAACTTAAGCCAATTGTTCAAGAGTTCGTCACCAGGCTTGCGAACATAGAACACGAGATAGAGACTTTGAACAATGACAAAAAAGAGTTGTTTGAGGAATTTTCTCAAAAAGTTGACGTAAGGGAACTAAAGTCGGCCTTGAGGGTTCACAAAATTCAACAAAAGGTAAATCACAGACACGCCTTTGAGAGTATTTTGGAATGCCTAGAGACAGAGTAAATAATCCTGCGGGAGGAGATGAACCCGGGTTTGTTTGCAGAAAAAAATGGCTGGTAATAATAAAGATTGACATAACAAATCTCGCCGGCATTAACGTTAACCCCTACATGGATGACGTAAAGAAACATTTATCCAAGGAAACTTTTGATAACTTTTTTGAGTCAGACACCCTAACCATTTATATACCCGTAAAGTCTGATAGTTCAATTCAAATACAGGAAATTATATTGAACGACATCGGTTCTGACAAATATGAGTTTATTTTGAAAGACAAATACATAATGACCGATAATCATATAAGGGTCACAGAGCTTTTAAGTGACCTAAAGGAAATTATAAATGGCTGCGAATAATGAAAAATATGAGATTCCAACAATTTTGTACGAGGAGCCAAGACAGGGAGAACGCCCAAATCCAATTCCGTACATCGAGGTACAAGAAGGCAAGAAAATGCCGCCTGTTTTGTTTTTGTTTGAGTATAGACACACAGGGGAGGTAGAGCCAGACTCAGCCGGGGAACCTGTCGCAATTGTTGACCAAATACCGCATCAATATTGTGACATGGAGTTTCTAAAAGAAAAATTACCGGAACATGTGTTTGACATGGTAAGAACCAAACTTGGAATGAAGCCCCTAAAGGAAGCTCAAAAATCAGGGCAAAATATCTTAAACAAAGTAAACGAAAACGTTGAAAATATCAAAGAGGCCATCCAAAAAGAGTCTGACAGAAATAAAGGAAAATCAAAAAAATGAAAATGCATAAAAGTGTTGTTGACAAACTTCTGTACCTGTGCCAAACATATGGAGGGTACGAAAACGAAAGAAAACTCAGGGCCAAAATAACCGACCTTGACCTTACCCCATACGAGAGAAAAGAAACAAACTCTGGTGAGGTTATTTTAGTTTTGACAGATGACTTCATTAGAGAACTAGAAGGCAAAAAGGGCTGATAGGGGCTTCTTTTGGAAAAAAACTTTGAAATAGGACAGGTTGTTTATATTTTGTCTGAACAATCTCAATCCATCCTGCCAGGAATAATTGCCGAGGAAGTAGTTGTGAAAACAATTTCCGGCAACTCTGTTTCTTGGAAAATAAAGGTGGGAAACGGCGACAAAGCAAAGCTGTTTGACTCCTTGAAAATAAAAGGGGAAGTTTATGGAAGCCTTGAGGAAGTAAGAGGCATAATGACCAAAAGACTAAATGACTTCATAGACAAAATATCCCAAGAGGCAAACGACAGGGTAGAAAAGTGGTATGGAAAAGAAGTTGCTGAAAGAGCAAGACAACAGCAAGACCCTGGGGAACAAGACAAAGCAAACTCTAGCGGGGATGATTCCTCAGGGGACGACAGAATCGACCCAGATGCTCTTTTAAACGCAATAGAAAACAAAATCTCCTTGCACCAGTCCTCAAGATTTGGAACTGACCCACAGGCCGGGGCAAGACCACGGGCAACCTCACGGGCTGAACTAAAACAAAGATTAACCGCCCTTGCTGTTCCAGAAGAAGAAAACGGCCAAGGTGGTGAGGGTGACATGTTTGTTTCCTTGCCCTCTGGAGAACTGGTACCCGTAAGAATGCAGAAACCCAAGATAACATGAAAAAAGAGCACCCACAGTCAACAAAGCAAAGAGTAGTCTTTGAGGAAGAGGCGAGGGAACAGTTGCTTGCAGGGGCAGGCATTCTTGCCAGGGCAGTCAAGTCAACAATGGGGCCAAGTGGCCATGGTGTTATAATTGACACCCAGGGCAAGGCTCCACTTATTACAAAAGACGGAGTAACGGTAGCCAGGTCTATTTGCCTAAAGGACAAACTGCAAAGCGTTGGAGCGGAGCTTCTCAAAGAGATTGCCTCAAAAACAAATGAGCGCGCTGGAGATGGCACAAGCTGCTCAACCGTGTTGGGATATGGGTTACTTTCCCAGGGAATCAAGATGATTTCTACCGGCACATCGGCCATAGACCTAAAAAAAGGAATTGACCTTGCCTGCAAGGAAACAATAGAGTTCCTGAAAGAAAATTGTCTCCCGATAAGTTCAAAAGAAGACATTGTTGCCATTGGTACAATATCTGCAAACGGCGACAAACAGATTGGAATGCTTCTTTCTAGCGCAATAGAAAAAGTAGGGGCAGATGGTATTATAACCGTAGAACCAGCAAAAAGCGTCCAAACACAACTGGATGTAGTTGAGGGCTTGCAGGTAGACAGCGGGTACTTGTCTCCATTTTTTGTTACCAATGGTGAAAAGTTAACCTGTGAGCTCAAGGACCCATATATTTTACTAACAAACCGTAAAATATCAGCAATTGATGACATTATACCAATACTTGAGGCTGTTCACAGAAGCGGAAAGCCTCTTTTGATCGTTGCTGACGAAATAGACGGTGAAGCCTTACACACCCTCATTGTCAACAAAATAAATAACAAAATTCTTGCGTGTGCCATAAAGGCACCCTCATATGGGGAAAACAGAACAGATATCCTGCAAGACATTAGCAGCGTGGTTGGTGGAAAAATAATTGACCTCTCCTCGGAGGTTCAGCTAAAGAATATCACCATAGGTCACTTTGGCACGTGCAAGAAGATAATAGTTGGCAGACAAACCACCACAATTATTGGAAACACAGACAACACAACCAAACAAGCAGTCCATGAGAGAACCAAAACACTAAAGAAAGCTCTGGAGGATGGAACTCTTGACGAACTTCATGTGGACAGGTATAGGAAGCGACTTGCAAAGCTTTCCGGGGGTGTTGCAATAATAAGGGTCGGTGGCTCCACGGAAGTGGAAATTTTGGAAAGAAAAGACAGGGTTGAGGATGCCTTAAATGCCACCGTCGCGGCCACACAGGAAGGCGTGGTCCCTGGGGGTGGTGTGGCCTTGTTCTACGCCTCTCTGTTTCTTAGGAAAATGCTTCTGGAAGACCCGTCCTGGCAGTCCTTGCCGGAAGACGTTAAGTCTGGGATTATTGTGGTGGCCAACACCTGTGAGATGCCCCTGAAAACAATTGTTGAAAACACAGGGGTATCCCCAGAGGTAGTCATAGGAAAACTCAAGGACCAGGTTTCCACAAAAAATATTTCCTTCACAAAGAAAAGAAAAGCAAATATAGGTGGCAACAAAGTCACTGAGTGGGAAAACCCGCTTTTGCCGTCTCATGTGTTCCTGGACATTCCAGGATATGATGCAGCAGAACACAGATATGTAAATCTTATCAAGGAAGGCATAATTGACCCGGTTAAAGTTACAAGGTTTGCCCTGGAGCACGCCTGCTCGGTGGTTGGATTAATGCTGACCTGTAATGCAGTTATAGTAGACATAGACGAAGAAAGCAACTAAAGGAAATAAAAAAATGGCAATTGGAAGTAGAATAATTGTTAGACCAGTTGGGTCAGGTACGGTATTTAATTCCTCAAGCACAGAAGACATGGTGCTGGTTTACAGGCCAACCCTAGACCAGGGAGGTAATATGATTATTGACTCCTCTGGAGGGGCTGTTGTTGAGCGGGTAGGTGGAGTTAAGTCTGGGTCAACCGGAGTTATCTCTGGACCATCAATCAGAGTACCAAAAAAAGCCTTAATTGAGTACGCCAACGAAACCGCTGGCCTAGGAACCGACCTAATAAATCTTTATCCGGTCCAGTTTGACCACTACTCAGGAATTGGTTTTGTGCCGGGCGATGCAATAAAAAACATTGCCTAACCCTGTTTCACTCTTTGTCTTAGCAGGTAAACATGACCCTCGTGGACGTCTGCGATGTTTCCAAGCATCTGCTCCAGGCCACGGGTTAGCATACCACCGCTTTTGAGTTTGTCCATAATGGCCTCAACGATGCCAAGGAACAAAACCTCGGCCTCCAAGGACCTACGGGCCAGGAGATCGCTCTCTGAGTGGTCCTTGTGAACCTTTAAAAAGTGACTGAGGTTTATTACTTGTTTTGACACGGAAAGCAGGTCTTGGGAGCCCCCGAGCCCTAGAAGCTTTTCTGCAACGACATCTATTTCGGCATTTGACGCCCCATAAAGCCTTTCAAACAAAAGGTGGTCCCCGTAAAACACAGGTCCAGAACTCTGCCAGTGGTGTGTCTGGTGTAAAATACTAATTGCCCTGCAAGCCCCAAGCAAAACAGCAAGTTCTGCAAATTTTGCACCAGGAAACATGGCCAGGCCATTATCTAGGACGGTTGAAACTGAAATATTTTCGGATATTTCTGGATGTTGAGTTGGAAACATTATTACCCTAAGCCTAAGTATGTATTTTAAAACATACTTACAAACAAGGAAAACATGTCATACGGAAACGCAAGATCAGGTCCAAATAACGTAAATGAGTATGTGGCTTCTGGCCTACCGTGGGTGTCAAGCTCTGGTCTTACGACCTCCCCGTGGAAAATTGATTTTCCTTACGTGACCAACAACATTTACATAAGAGCCAGCGGGTCCTCCCCTGTCAGAGTGGGGTTTACTCAAAATGGCGTAAATGGTTCAAACTTTATCCAAGTTTCACAGTCAGACGGGTGGACACAGTTTAACATTAGGTGCAGGACGGTTTACCTTAGGGCTGATTTTGGCACCGTAACCTGTTCCTTTATGGCCGGGTTGACCACAATCGAACACAGGGCGTTTCCAGAACTAACCGGGTCTGCCACCTATAACTCAGCAGAAACTGGTTCCATTTATGGATATGGCAAGCCAGGGGATCCCGGGGCAGGACAGGGGCTGGGTTAAAAGCCATAAAATTTTGAACTTTGTTTATGTCATGTGGTATGCTTAATTTATATGCCACAATTTAACTACAACAATCAAGAAAATCTTGGTGGCCTTTATTTTATTTGGAATGCTCACACCGCAAGAAAACGGCTGGTGGGTATTTTTGGACATATGCCAACTCGGCCTGAAGGCTTTGTTAGCCGGCCTTAGGACCTGGTGGTAAGTCAGGTAGGTCACCACCGGGCGTCATGTCAGCAGCAACCTGCAAAATCTCTTGGATTGTTGCACAAATTATCAAAACATTGGCCACGTGGGCAAGCAACTTTGGGTGATGCAGCCTTGCTTGGTTTTGCTCTGTGAGTTCGTCTAGTGCAGCAAACCAACGCTCATAAACGTCAAAGGCTTCCTTCACCGTTACTTTTTCTTTGTCAAGACAACGAAACTCCACCTCAACGGATGGGTCCAGAAAAATAATATTGTCTTTGTTTTCTTCTGTTTTTATAGGTTTTGGCTTTACTTTAAGGTTCCTGGCGTCCACAAGAAGACCGTTTGCCTTCTTGAATATTTCTAAGAATTGGGCCGATTTTGTTTCAAAAGCCCTGGTCTCGTACCGGGAGTAATTTTTGAATTTGTTTGTTAGAATCATTTTTTTGTTTCTTTTCTCAGAAGCCGAGTATGGGGATCGAACCCACAACCTTTTCCTTACGAGGGAATTGTTCTTCCACTTGAACTTCCTCGGCGTTATTTGCCCATCAATTTCTCAAAAATAGTTTCAACCCAAAAACAACAGTTTACACAGTGGCTTCTGGTTGCTCCGTCCTGGTAGGGAATGAAACTGTCTCCGCAATCACAACACCATGGACAGTCCGGGATCTCCTCCTCCTCCTCCTCCTCGAAAGATGCTTCGCTGGTATTGGGTTCGGGTGTTTTATTCATTTATGCCAACGGTAGGATTTGAACCCACAGCCAAAGACGTTAGAAATCCCTGCTCGACCGGATTGAGCTTCGTCGGCACTTGAGCGTCAGCCAGTAAACTGTCCCGCTAGCTTTAAATATTTCAGCATTTCGGAAGTTTTCTCGCCGGGCTCAAAAGCAAGAGCCGTAAGTTCATCCTCAAGGTCCGGCTCCCTGAAAGAGGAGTACTTGATACCAGCCTCAGTGGCTGTCCGTGCCAGGCCGTAAAGATCGGCCTCCCCGGGAACCCCAAGGATAACGATTGTGTTGCTGGTGGAGTACCACTCTCGCTCGATTTCCTGGTGATGTTCCACAAACTCCCTAAAGGCATGTAGGCTCTGAGCCATCTGTGCCCCAGGGGAAAGGTCTTCTCTGACCACAACGTAAAGCTTCATGTAAACCACCTTCTGCTTGGCTCAAGCGCCTTTTGCAGTTCTTTCAATCTAGCAGCGTTCTCTTTCCTGGTCAAGAACAACTTTTGTCCGCCGAGCCAGTCGTTAATGTCTTTTAGCTCATATGTCCAGCAGCCATAGAAACTAAGAGATTTAATAATGGACAACAACATGTCGGGACTAATTGCACCCATTAATTGGGTGCCTGGCACAATCTGGTGCAGACTAAGGCCGGTCAAAAAACCGTAAACAATCTGGTAGTGCATGGCACTTTTTCTGAGTTGGTCTTTCCTGGACTGGAGCCATGCACGTTTTTTAACATTTGCCTTGTCCGCAGCTTTTATTTTCGCCTTTATCTGACGAGACTCAACCTGAAAGCCTTTTAGGATAGCTTTTAGGACTTGTAAGTTGTTCTTGCTGACAGGGTTCTTTAAGTTTTCTTCTTTTTTAGACATTTTCTATTTCCTTTATTTTTCTATCAACCATCAACAATTAATCCAAAATAAAGAAAATAGGGTGGTCCACGAATCTACAGTAGAAAGGTAATCATGTTTTATTGTTTGTTTTCGTTGAAAATTTGTATCAAAGAATGTCTCTGAGGTCTGCTCTGGACCCATGTTTTGCCTTAACGGCCTCAATCCAGGCTTGGTTTTTAACTTTGAAGGTGACCGGCAGAGACCACTTTTTTTCAGGAGAAGCCTTGCAGACTACTCCCTCAAAAGAAGCACCCGGAAACCTTCCTGCCCTAATTTGTTCCTCAATCACGGGGGTTATTTTTCCGTAATGGATAAGCTTGGCCGTGTCTGTTAGGTCTGAAAATAGACCCACAAACTGTGAGGGTGCAACAAATCCTTGTTTAAAGCCCTCCACGTCTATTAGAACAACCCTGTGAGGTTCTTTGAGGTGAAACCCAGCAAAGGAACCCTCCCCTAAAAACTCGAAATATGCCACGGCACTTTCAAACCCAAGTTGCTTAAACACTCCAACAAGGTGTTTTTCTTTTTCTTTTATGAGGGAAATAGCCTCTCCAAACATCGGGTCATCCTCGCCAAAGAGTCTTTTTCTGGTACCAAATTTATAAAAACCACGTTTTGGGGACCACTCTGCACGAATATTTGATCCATCTAGTTTCTCAAAAACATAAACCTCCAGGTCTGGAATTACCGTGGACTGTATTTCTGGGTAATGTTTCATAGCCACTCCGGCTTTGGTCTGCCCTTTTGCCACTTTGCAAAACGCATTTTTGTTGCCCTGTAAAAATCCCTGTAGGCCAGGACAGGAGTAAGCCCAGCCTGGTACTCGGGTGGCATCACAAGGGTAAACGGGGTTATTCTGTCGGTGTCTGGCATCTCTAGGGTAATTCCTTCCTCGTGGTCCCTGAGCCACAGAAGTATTTCCTCGCACTTGTGAGATTTGTTCCCAAATCTAAGCTTGTACTCACCCAGCAAACCAAAGGCGTGGGCCAAGAGCCACCTCCAGTTTAGTTTGGACTCTAAGGTCCACTTGGAGCAGGGGTGACCGGTGTGAGAGTGCTTATAGATACCTTTTCCCTCCCTAAGGGCAAGGGCACTTGGAAGTTGGTCCATTCCATACCCGACCGCGTTACACAGCAACTGTGTGCTTTCTAACAGCATTTTTGGAATGTGCTTGTCACACTGCATTTGTGCAGCCTCCACGGGGTCATGTGATAAAACAAAAATGTTCACTTTGGTTGTTTCTTACGTGCGTGTGGGGGAAGCAGGTTGCCAGAATCGAACTGGCGATGTCGCGTTGGAAGCGCGTAGTTTTACCACTAAACTAAACCTGCAATGTTGTTGGTCAGTCGCTTAAAACCAAGTTCAGAGCCTCAAGACCTTTTTTGTGATATTTTGTTGTGGAGCCTGCGGCACTGTGCCTTATAGCACCAAAGACTTCCTCGTGCCACTCCTCGTGTGGTAGAATTTTTGCAAAAACCTTGGCGAGATCAGAGATTTTTAGATCTTCGTCTGCGGCTATTTCACGGATTCTTTCAAGTCTCATGTGTTCTGCGTGAAAGGCGGCGTCCATTGCCTCATGAAAAGAAGAAATATTTGGCAGAACTTCTTTCCAGTAACGTTCCTGAGCAGAAGCGTTATTTTCCAGAAAAATACTCCTGTCAACACAAATATCTCGCATCCATTTTGCATGGAGAGCCTCTTGCCCCATAACTCTGTAAACAGTATCCCATTCCTCCGTGGTGGCCTCGCCACCAAACCGTAAAAGAACTTCCGATAAAAGATTTACTGCAGCAAGCTCTCCAACATATTGTCTTTGCAGCCAGCTTGCCAGCTTTTCAGGATCTGACTTGGTGTTTGCCCACCATTCTTTTGTTGTGTGTGCCACTTTATTTTCCTTTAACGTCTTCTCTGATTTTCATCAAAATCTTTCCGAGATTATTCTGACCAGAATTCCCACACTTTGTGCAGACACAGCTCCCCCAGCAGTTGTCGTGCCAGGTATTGCCTTCAATAAGGTCTTGTGGGTGGGTGTCAAGCAGTTTTGTTTTCAGGTCGTCATTTTTGAGGAACTTTTCTCTAAGAACCTGTTCCATCACTTCAAACTTGCGTGAGTCATGCCACCCAGGGGGACATTCCAGGGCGAGACTGGCTTTTTTGGCCTTTCCAGGGGTTTCTATCTTGGTGGAAAACATTTCCCTGATTTCCTCACTGGGGCTTTTTGCCGCCTGGTAGGCGTGTTCTGTGGATGGGTACACTCGTCCCTCAAACTCTACATTTACCATGTGAAAGTTAGAAAGCCACCTGTATTCACCCATGAATTTATTTATTGTCAAAACCACTTCGTCTCCTCATGGCCGTCGCTGACATATCCGTCCTCGTCTTCCAGGAGCTCTCTGCGTTCTCTTTCTTTTTCCTTGCGTTTCTGGCGAACATTTTTGTCATGGCTTCCAACCGCCGACAAACACCGCTCTAAGGCCGAGTCAATATTTTTTCCACTGGCCGTGTAGGTCTGTTCCTCATGTCCAATAATCACAACAGCCCTTCGCTTGTTGACTTTTATGTTTATTTCTGCCCCCTGATTTACAAGGGACTGTATTCTTTCATCATTCATGATGAACGCTCTCTGTCTCTTAACAAAGCCGATGCCGGATCTTGAAACCGGATTTCACGTTTACCGAACGCGGGTACTTGCCTTTGTACTACATCGACGCATATCTCTGTACCCATTCACATGGAGGCGAAATTTACTACTGCCAGTATTTCTTCTGGTTTAATTATTATGAAGTCTTTGTTTTCGTGTTTTACTTCCACCCCTGCAAGCCTGTGAACTAAAACAAGGTCGTCTTTTCGAAGAAAACTGCCAGTATTTTCTCCCAGGGACACAATTTTGGCCTCGTAGTATTTTTTATCTATGGAGTCCGGGATTAACAACCCGCCCTCTTCTTGTTTTTTGACAACCTTTTCTACAATAACTCTTCCTGGTGCCGGTGTAAGCATTATTTGTTTTCCTCCCTAAGTCTCTTTAGTTCCCTGTCAAGCTCTTTTCTTCTGGCGCTGGCCGTGAGAGCTAGGTTGGCCAATCTAACAAGGGCTTTTTGCTCAAACATTGCGCCACCGTCAAAATCTCCATATTTGCTTTTGTACCCAAAAACATATTTTACTGCAATCCACACACGTTTCCAAAATTCCCACTTCCGCAGGTGGATATCCATGCTCAGGATACCGTCCTCTGGATCATATGTAAATCGAACCGTGTGTTCTGGGGTGTAACACTCACAGTCAAAGTGTTCTGTTTTTAAAGGTCTCATGTTTTGTTGTTTCTTCTAAAGCAGATAGTGGGAGTCGAACCCACCCCAAAAGTCTGGCAAACTTCTATGCTACCAATACACCTTACCTGCACATTTTTATTTTATGGCCCATTCGTCAGAAATGTCTGACAGCAAAATGCCATCTCTGTTTCTCGGGACTCCTGAGTCCTCCAGGCTTTGCCATCCCTCAAATACCGGTTTTTCCTTTGCCTTACAAGCTTTGTCGTGCTTGTCTAGCAACTCTGGATTTGAGACTTGAGTCTTACACTTAGGGCATTCCCACATGGTCGTATCCTACCGCAAACTAACAGCCTGTCAAGCTGATATGCAAACACCCCAACCAAGAATCGAACTTGGATCAAAAGTTTAGGAAACTCTTATTCTATCCGTTGAACTATTAGGGCACAAAAGAAATGTCAGGCTCTTTCAAGATAGGAGTTTGACACATTTTTAAGTATTACTCTGCCAAACTTTGTTTGTCTCTCCGTGGTTGGCTTTACCACCACTCCCTCCCTCACGTGATCAGTGCCATTTATCATGGTTTTGCCGTCTGTAAACTCATACACTTTTTCCTTGGTGTATGGACCAACGTAGAGAATAGGAGCATAGTACATTGCCAAAACCTCATCAAGCTTTGGTGGATTTCTTGTAAACGTTTGCTGGTTTTGACTGTCTCTCCACCTGGAGAGAATATCACAAACCTCCGTGAAAGGCAGGAATTTATTTTCGGCCGGGGACCAAATGTCGAAAATCCTAAAAAAGATCTGATTTGCCCCGGCACCGTACTTAAGGTCCTGGACCTGACCAAAAACCTCACCAAATATAATGTTGTCCTGAGAAAACACACAAAGTGACTCAATCCAAGGATTTTGATCCAGGGCACCCCACCACACATTTTCTCTTTGGAGGTAGGTCTTTGGACCCTCAGGGGTTTCCACTGTTATTTCCTTGGCTCTGTCTTTCCAGTTCGTCCTGGACCCTACCCACATTTTTCCACCCGAGAAACAAGCCTTAAAGTTCGTCCCGTGAATTTTTTCCGTTATGACAACTTCTTCCCCGTCCTCAAAAACCTTGTTGTATTTTTTGAAAGCCTCAATGTCATACTTGGAGAACGGAAGTTCCACGGGACCAGAAAGGTTTGTACCTCCCATTCCAAACTCGGTGTCCAGGTTAGCAGCCCTGGAACCATTTTTCCCGCCCTTGGAGGGCTGTGGAACAAATCTCTCAAGACCAAGGTGAGCCCAGGCGTCATCCCCAGGCCGGAAGCCTTCCGGGGCAGGTACAAGGAGCCCTTCCGACCAGGCTCCCCTGAGCCTCTTGGCCTTTACCCTATGTGTCTTAGGAGACTTGTCCCCGTTTAAAAACGAAAACTCTGGTTTGTTGCCGTCCACCAGAGTGTCAGGCTCTATATAAACGGCCAGGTCTCCAACCTTCCACATGTCCTTGGCAACAATACACTGGTAGTCCCAAATCTTGACGACACCAAGACGAACAGTTTCTGGGTCAGAGTGGGGCAAAATCTCCTCAATGCAAATTACTTTGGCCTCGTGGGTGCTCATTTCTTTTTTCTCTTTTCTTGTTCGGAAACACAGGTTGTTAAGTTCTCAAACACCTTGAGTGGAAGAGATGGGAACCATTTGTTTTCTAAATCTTGATCTTGTAGTTCTATGGCCGACATTACCAAGGCATACTCTACTTCTTCTCTAATCTCATCCAACAATTTATCATTAATGTTATTTTGGATTGTAAACAAGGAGCCCCTAAGGTTTGCAATCAAGGCGATTAGCTGTTTTCTTGAAAACTCAGAGCTTTTGATTTTTTTCATGCCAGTCCTTTAGACGAAGTCGATGGGAGTCGAACCCATATTTGCAGATCCAATTACGGATAAAAGCTTAGAAGGCTTCCTCGTCTACGACTTCATATGTGTGTGGGCGTCAGGTCTTCATCTTAGCCTACATGTGCCTCTTGCACAAGGTCTCCCTCAACGACAAGATTAATTCTCTGTGAGTTATAGTCTCTGGTGGTAACCAGGGAATGGCCGTCTTCTTTGATTACCCTACAGGTAAGCTTATGGGTATTTATAAAATCAACCGCCATTTCTCTGTGTAGACCAACTATCAGTGAGGCTATTTTTCTGGACTCTGCCACGAGTTGGTCATGCGCCTGACTTGTTTCCTGACTTGTTTTCATCTGTTTCTTCATAATTGCTCAATATTTCATTTTCTGGATCGTCCACGGGGTCAATCCACTCTATTTTAGTAGAGCCGTTGTGTCCATGTACAAAAATTACGTCATCGATAGAGTCATAGGTGTTTACTGAACTGTGGGACGACCTCCACACCACAGTACATTTTCCATTTCTGAACTTGCAGCCCTCTGCGACATACCCCACACCCGAGACACCGGAGATGTCTTTTTCTCTAACTACTCTAAATCGTTTCACATTAGCCTCTAGCCATCGCTTATATTTTAATGGTTTTTTAAACGGAAAGCAGAAGACTTGAACTCCACACCCCGACTGAGGTGCTCACGCCTTAGCAGGGCGGACTAGCTACCGGTTAGCTAGATTACTTTCCAATGTTTTGTTGTTGTTGTTTCAAAGCGGAAAACACTGATCTCGATTCAGATGCCCTTTTACGGGTCACGCACAACTTTCCAGGTTGGCCCGGCACCCTGACCGGTTTATTTTCCAAAGACCTACTTGTTTTTATCAGTCATTATTTTACTAAGGGCTTCTGACAGAAAAATCATTAATACCACAACCGACCCAAGCGCGGCAGCACACAAAAATAGCATCAAGACCAAAAGGGTGAAAAAATATATGTTCACATAGGTAACTATCTACTGTGGGTCAGTTTTCAACCTTTACAAGGATTCCAAAGACATTTGGCCTTGTTGTCCAGCCATTTACATACCCGTGGTTATTTGATATTTGAATCTGCTGGTCCTTGAAGGCAGTTATTTTATGCAAATATTGTTTGCCTTTTATTTTACAAAGAACAACGTCTCCTTCTTTCAGAAGATAGCCTGGGTCAAGCGGAACGCAAGTGCAAAGTTGCCCAGACTCAATTATCGGCTTCATCGACTGACCCTTTGGTCTAAAGGTAACCGTCTGACCAGACTTAAGCTCTTCTATTAATTTTGTTGCCCAGGACATATTTCCTATTGTCTTTCTGTTGGAAAACAGAGGTATCGATCCCCAACGCTATTTCTAGCGTCAATTCGCTTTCGAGGCGACTCCAGCACCTTGCTGGTTTATTTTCCACAATAAACTACCAACTTTCATAGTCGGTTACTTCTAACCCTTCCCCACAATCACACAGGACTTTAACGGCCATCCCTATTGAGGTTGGAGTAAAAACATATGTCAAAGTCCTGTTTTCAGTAAAATTTATCGAACACTTGTGTTGTTTTCTCCAAGTCTCTGCCAAAATCTCTTCTTTTTCCAACAGAAAAAACATGGTTCTTTTATTCATTTTTCTCTTAGTTGCCACTTGATTCTCTTATTTTAGTGGAGGAGACCCCAAGGAAGTGCTCGGGGACCTGTGAGCTTGCTCTCATTGCATTTTTTGGCAGGTACTTAAAACCACTTGGAAACTTTTCCACAACTCCTGCTTGTGTTTTTCTGTCATAGACTTCAAAATAAGCCGGGATTGCCATCATGTCTATTTCCCCGTAGTGGTCCTTAACCCTAAGTATTGTGTCCACCCCCACGTGAAACCTAATCTGAGATGCCAGCCTGGACAAGACGGTGCATTTTCCAAGAAAAGTAGCAGTGTTTGTAACAATTACGGGGGCATACCCTTTAAACTGCATGAGTCTTTCCTCAAGCTCCTCACAGGAAAGATTTGATTTTTGATACCTTGACAGGGATATTTCAAAAACTTTATCCCTGCCTGGGTTACCCGGCATAAGGTCAAAAATAGCCCTGTGTGCCTCGTGGAGAGGGTTAAATGAGCCCGGGTAAACATTATATGTTAGCCTTGACTTACCCTGTGACCACATGTCATCAAACTCAAGTAAGTTTCCACCTGTGTCCTGTTGAAAGACTTCAAATGGATTACCGAGAAGACGGGCATATTTTGACTTTAAGTTGCTCATGTTAGGGATTAAATCATTGACACTTTGATTCTTGGGTCATGTGACCTGACCTGAACCACATTCTCCCAGACTGACACAGCCAGGTCAAGTGCTAACTTTGACACCTGCTCGTCTTCCCAGGTTCTTTGATTTTGTATTACCTGGTTTCGCCACACAAGGTTTGTGTCCTCAAAGTGGCTATCCGGGAGCTTGTTTAAGAACTCTATGTAAAACATGCTGTTTAGGTTGTCCCTCGACACACAAACAAAGGCTTCATTTTTGCCGCGTCTTGGTCTGTTTGTGGTGCCTGCCCCGGTAACTGCTACAACAATCCGTTCCTGGGCCAGGTGCTCAAGAGAACAGACCATAGCCCTTGCAAGCTCAAACACGGCTTCCTTGCTCACGGCTTTGTTTTTGAAGGCGTTGCAAGCCCCTGTGTTGGTCCTGATGAACCTTTGACCCAGGGGGTTGTCGTAGAGGCAGGTAAAATCTGAGAAAATCTCAGAGGACCCTGGAATAAGCCCTATCCCTGCAAGGCTTATCCCAAGGCCACAAGAGACCATGGACAGTTTCGGCAGATGTTTTGTCTTGCTTTCGTCAAGAAAGCTAGTCAAAAACTTTTGATATTCCTTTGTCATGAAAGAGCCCATGATAGTCTCTCAGAGTCAGTCAGCTAGGGCTTTCATCACCAGGTCAAGCTCCATAAGCCTGCGCTGCTCAGGGGACACAAGGGAGTTTAACTTTGTTTCAAGCTCCTTGAGCTCTTTCTTTCTGGTATCGATGGATATTTTCGCGATTCTTGTTTTTATGTCAGACTTCCAGTCCTCGATGTCAAATCCTTGCCACTGAAAAGGTTTGTTTGTCAGACCAAGCTCCTCACAGGAGGCATCCCAGAGCTTTTTCTGCTCGGTCAGGAATCCGTTGATTGTTATCAGGGAAGACACGTCACAGGTCTGTAGGTTTATCCTACCGGACTGCTGTGGGTCAAACCCGAAGGAAAAGTTTGTTTTCCACTGTGGTTTTTCAAGCTTTTCAATCAGCTTTTTCTTCTCCTGGAGTTTTTCAAACAGGGCGTTGACCAGCTTGTCTGTCTCGGAGGCGATCGTTGTGGTGGTGGTTGTTGCAGATTTCATTTTGTTCTTTCTTTTTTTGTGGGTTTTTTCACGGCAGCGTTGAACTGTCGTTTTAATCTATTCTCTTCGGAAATCGTAGGGGACTTCCACGAAGGTTTTGGATTTTCCATTTTTTAAGGAAATGACTATCTCGTGAACATTTAGCCCAAGGACTTGGTCTTTTGTTAGTACATTTTTCGTGTTATAGTAGTAGCAATACTGGGGGCTTCCGTGCAAGATTCCGTTTTCGGAAACTGTCACAGGCACGTAGTCCACTACAAACGTGCCGGTATTCTTTGTGGAATCACCATAACTATTTTGTGGAATTCTTACGTAGACAACAGAAATAGGCGTTTCCCCCTGCACCAGAAACCCTACACAGGTTGAGTAAGGGCTTGAAAATTTTTCTATCTCCTCGGAGAAGGCTTTCTGACTTCTTGGCTTAAACTTCCAACCATACTTGGCGTTTGCCTCCGGCATGGAGTTGAACGTGTCCATAAAGTCAGCCAGTTTTGGATGTTGAACCGTTGAGACAACTTCTCCCAGGCCGGCAAGACCTGCCATTTTCACAATGTCAACTCCACCACATTTCTGTGTTCTGTAGTTGTAGTCATCCTTGCCAAGGCTTTTGGCAAACACGTACTGTTTGGTGATTTTAAGCCCTCTGGTACTGCCGGAGTAGCTATTTTCACACCAGTCAAACCTGCCGAGATAAACAAGTTCCTCAAGCTGCTTCTTTGTCTTGTAGGTGAACCCCGGGGTGAGGTCCTTGGTGGACACCTTTTTGGACTGCAGGGCAGTAAAGGACATAGATTTTTTGTATTCTTCTGTGTTAACAGGCAGAAGCACCAGGTTTGTACCATGCCACCCATAAACAAACTCACCATCCAGCAGTCGGTGGGTGCAGTCCCCGCTCATGAGAATGCCAATTAAATTCTCTGGCGTTACCTCAAACTCAAATCCTCTTGGGTCATGGATTCGAATATAGGAGCGATTATTGGAGAAGTGACTCCAGTTATACCTCTCCACGTTTTTGTTAATCATAAACCCAGAAGTAGGAACGTTCTCGTATTCCTCAGCCGGAATCTTGTCATCTCGCCAGGAGGACCAAGAGGCTTCCTTCCTCAGCTTTCCTTTGTCGTCATAATAAATGACGTAGGCCAGCTTTTTGGTGAAGGTGTCCTGACGTTTCTGAAATCCAACTTTGAGTTTATTCGGGATGTAAAGGTTGTCCATGGCTTACACTCTAGCACACAGTTCCGGGGGGTGCAACCCCCTTGGGGCTGCTGTTGCAAAAGTGACCCAACCGAGAATTGAACTCGGATATCTGCCTTGAGAGGGCAGTGTTCTAAACCATTAAACTATTGGGCCAAACAAGGAAGGAAGAAAATCAGTGGTAGGAGTCGTCATTACTAGAGCAATTTATCTCAAGGTTTCTAAATTCTTTTTCCAGGCAAAGAAGCTTGTAGTCTATTTGACTCAATTTTTCGGCAAGCTCTATGGCCAATCTAACTACCGGCTCCTTGAGAGACTCTCTTAGAGAGGCAATTTCTCTATCCTTGGCAAAAATCTCCGCCTGCAACTTCGATATTTTTATTTCCTTTGGGGTCGTCTTTATTTTTGGGATCGTCTTTATTTTCTTTTTCATATTTCGGAGACGTGGATTCGAACCACGATAACCAAGTCCAGAGCCTGGGGTTCTGCCGTTAAACTATCTCCGATCAAGAAATTCTTTTTTTTGAAGAAAAAATGTAGCCAGGCAGATTTGAACTGCCGCCAGGTGGGTCACGACCACCTATGCTAACCTATTACAACATGGCTACCACGAAATTTCAAAGAATAAAATCAGTTATTTTGAAAAGCGCCACAAAAAGAAGCGGTTCAGAATATTCTATATTTATGGACCCAGAGTACAAACTTGTGATTTCTATTTCAAACGACATCTCAAGACTTGGTTCAGGTGCAGTTTTGGATGAAAACATCCGCAGCTTGCAGGGCTTCGCCGTTCTGCTTACAAGCCATGTCTTTAGCATATTAAGGTCTTTGGATTCTCTTACCAAGAATCCCATACTTCCGGTCTCTGAGGCAGAAACTATCTTGCCGGTTCTCTCCGGTATTAGCTCTGGTATGGAAAAGTTTTGAAGCTCTATTTCCTCACTGTCCACTTGCAACAAAATCCTTTTTGGAAGAAAGCCTTTGTTGTCGTCTTTTGTTGTTTTTGCTTTTTTCACCGCTTTTTCACCAGAAACCAAGCCAGCAATTCTAACAATGGCGGCAGTGGTTAGCCGGGTCTTCCTTTTTCTTCTTCTGGGTTTATTTTTTATGGGTGTGGCCATTTGTTATTTCCTTGTGTGTGTAGGCGTAAAAGAGAGTGGATGTTAATGGAGTCGAACCAATACTTTACGCTGTGTAAAAGCGATGCCCTACCATTAGGCCAAACATCCAAAATTGTTATTGTGAGCATACCTTGTGTGAAAACATTTTTCCAAGTGTAATTTTCTCACCAGTTTTTACCGAAAGCTCTGTGAGCGCCTCCCCGGTGGTTCTCTTACCATCTTCCACCCAAAAGTCAAGCTCTAGAAAACCACCCGGTGATGGCACAGGGTCTTCTGCTGAGACCTGCATGGCAAAGTCATTTGCCAGTTCCCTGAACTCTGCTGTGTTTGCCACAAAGTCAGTCTCGCACAAAAGTTCTACCATCCCAACAGACCTGCCGTCGTGGTGACGGTACACTCCAACAAACCCGGCCTTGGTTTCCCTGTCCTGGAGCTTTTGGATTTTGTCAGCGCCCTTTGTTTTCAGCATTTCCACTGCTTTGTCAAGGTCCTCCCCTGAGTCTTTCCAAGCCTGGGCACACAGGTGGACCGGCATATTCGTCATTTTTCTTAGATTTTTGACTGACATTATAGTCTTCCTTGCTCTATGCAATAATCATATATTTCTGATGTAATGTATATTTTATTATGGGATTTTGGTTTTCTCCCATAGACTCTTTCTTTATAAGCCGATTGTCTTCCACAAGCCGGGCAAAAGTGAAAAGTTGTCCTGTACCAGTGCTTTTTATGTTTCATGATTTATCAGGGTGACACGACTTGAACGTGCATTGGTCTCGATCCGAACGAGGTGGTCCACCAAATTGACCCACACCCTGGTTTTTAGAACGACCAATCAACAGGAAGTTCTGTAGCCGTTTCAAACTTTGACATAGAGGACCTCAACATTAACATAAAATTGTCAACAGCCTCTTTAGAGAGGTTTGTTTTCAACACGGGTGTTTCATTTGCCCAGATGGCTCTTTCGGAGATACAGAGCTTATAAGCCTTGGTGGGGGTTGTATAAATGGCAAAGGGAATTGCATGTGCGGTTTCGTGATAGCCTTCCATATCCCATTTATAATTAAGTTTAGAATTTTTTAGTATTTTTTCTATCATTTATTATTCCCATGTTAAAATCGGACATGCTGGATTCGAACCAGCGCACCCCTGAACCCAAATCAGGTGGAATACCAGACTTTCCCAATGTCCGAAAATCAGAGTGGCAGATTTTGAAACTGCATTGGCCTGAATCCAAATCAGGTGGTCCGCCTTTGACCCACACTCTGAGAAAATCTCTCTCTCTAACGTGAGAGCATAGTCTACATAAATAGACATGTCAAGGAACAAACAAAGTTTTTTCAGTGACACCGGAGGTATTCGAAACCTCACACGAGCCTTATGAAAGCCCACTCTAACCTTGTAGTCGGTGCCAAAAATCTACGTTCAAGACTGGAATCGAACCAGTATTTATATCTTCGGAGGATATCGTTCTGTCCGTTGAACTACAAGAACACTATTTGTCAAGGTCTGTTAGGTCAATGTCCATTTCTCCCTCAAGAAGCAAAACAGGTTTAACGGCCTTAAACTGCTTGGTTTTTCTATTTCTGGGCACATATTTGTCCACCATGGCAGGCGTGCCAGAAAATCTGATTCCCCAGGCCAGGTGGGCGTCACACACCTTGAAGGAAAACTTGTCGTTATTTATTCCCCAGGAGGGAAGGTCTCCACACAACTCTCCCGTGCCTTCTTTTTTGTGATAACAAAGGTCAATGGTCGGGGTTTCTTTTCTTTTTTGTGCCATTTATTTTTAACACCCACAGCAAGACTTGAACTTGCATTCTCGGCTTCGTAAACCGATGCTCTATCCGTTGAACTATGCGGGCTTGATGCTATTGACTAAATATGCTGTATTTTTTATTAAGTGCCAAGGACAGGAGTCGAACCTGCACGAGATTTCAAGCACTGATTTCTCCAATTTGGGCGTGAGAGGATTTGAACCTCCACTATAGTGATTCTAGAAAACTTGTCAAGGGGTTCTTGAATAAATTTATTTTAACCCTCAGAAGGAATCTTTGCTGCCATACTTGCATGTATGCCAGTTCGTATAAAATATACAAAAGATATTCTTGAACCAGTTGTTAAACAATGCTTTTCCTGGAGAGCCTTGATTGATTATTTTGGCAAAAAGCCAACTGGTGGTAATTATAACGCATTTCAGCTTCGGGTTAAAAAATTTAATTTAGACATTAACCATTTTGTGAAAAACGGTTGGGCTAAAGGCAAAACCGCCGCAACAGATCCAATTGTTGCATCCACACGCAACAAAAATGCTAAATTACTGGCTCGATTAAAAGCCGGAACTGTAAAAGAATTTATTCATGGTCATAGTCTTAAAAGATTTTTATTAGATTCTAATCGCCCCTATCAGTGTGACGGAATCGACTGCGGAATTACAACATGGAAGAATAAGCCAATTTCTCTTGACGTGGATCACATTAATGGAGATAACACGGACCAACGACTTGAAAATCTAAGATTTTTATGCCCAAATTGTCATAGGCAGACTCCAACTTGGGGTTCTAAAAATAGAATGAAGACAACAGGAGTTGCACCTGTACCCTCGAAAGGATTGGCTTCTAAGGCCAACGAGTCTGCTTGTTCCTCCATGTCTCCAAAAATCTTAAAAAAACAATGCAAAAATTGTGATGCTTTTATTTATAAAAGCTCTGTTTGTTGTAGAAAATGCCACCTTCACAAATTAAGCAATGTTCCACGAAAAACAAAAATAATTTGGCCCTCAAAAGAAGAAATAACTAAAGCTCTAGAGGTTAAATCTGTTTTGGCTCTAAGTCGGGAGCTTGGGGTTTCGGACAACGCAATCAGAAAGTATTTAAATAGATAACCTGGTTATGTGTTTACCTTTACACACCTCGGCAAGATTTATATCAATTTTAAAGACTCCAGAAGTCTTGTTTCATTTTGGAGACCAACGTCTCTTCTCACCAGGGCTCCATCCTTGAACCACAGGATAGCAGGTATGCTGGTGATTGCAAACCGGGAAGCAAGGTTGCGATTTTCCTCTATGTCCACGGCGACAATCTTAACGGATGTATTTGCACCAGCAAACTTTTCCAAAATTGGCTTTTGCATCCTGCAGGGGGCACACCAGTCCGCATAAAAGTCAACTACCGTAATACCTGATTTAATTTCTGATTCAAACTCGTTTTCACTTATGTTTTGCATCTTCTTCTTCCTCTTTTTTGTTTTTCTTTGAGTCTGGAAAATCCCTTAACGGCCATCACTATAGCCCACAGGTTTACGAAGTTAAACACCAACAAACCAGTCTGAACAGGGTCCCTGAGAGCCACATATGTCTCAATTACAATATTGCAGGTGCAGGCACAAATGATCAGGGGATAGGAATTTTCAAGCTTTCCCTTTGACAGAAACCAGTGGTTCATTATTGAAAGTGAAGCCGCAACACAAGACAAAAGAAATATACCAATGGTGACAAAGGTCATGCTGGTAACTATATAGCCCAGGAGAGGAATCGAACCTCTGATATTTCCGTTTTGCAGACGGAGCCCTTACCATTCGGGTCACCTGGGCAGCTTTTAGGCAGACAGGGGAGAATTCAGGAGGTTGGATTCGAACCAACACAGACGGCGTTCAGAGCACCGGGACCTACCTTTAGTCTACTCCTGATCGATATCTCTATAACTAGTTGACCTAACGAGGCTCGAACTCGTATCTGTTGTGGCTCCGATCATAATCAAGATATATTTTCTTTAGAGCTTAATTTGATGTGGGCAAAGCACAACCGACTCCCTTTAGAAAATAATCTACAGGCCAAAAAGAGAGGTTTATTTAGCAACGATAGACGGTGTTTGGGTCAAGTGGATTATGCACCTTGCTAAGCTTGTCCTGTATTTCTTTTGCTTTTTTTGGGTCTTTTATGTTGGCCGTTGCCTTTGGGTCAATTGAGTGCTCAAAAACCAGGTTGAGGTGGTTTTTGATCATTTCTACTTCCTTGTGGGTCAGACTGTCGGGATCCGACAGTTCAAAAAACCCTTGGAGCCAGTAACAAAAATTCTCGGGTGTCATTTGTGTTTTCTTTCTTTCTTTTGGAGACTCGGGGACTAGGATTCGGACCTAGATAAGCAGATCCAAAGTCTGCGGTCCTGCCGTTGGACGATCCCCGAATGATTTAAATCAACAAACTTTTACGGAACCGAAGGGACTCGAACCCTCACCAACTTAATCGACAATTAAGTGTCCTAGCCATTAGACTACGGCTCCATTATGTTTCCCAGTTTTTCATGCTGGACTCGAACCAGAAAACAGACTTATTTACCTGGCCGATTGCTGTTCTATCGGCCTCATTTCAAACTGGAATCGGGCCACACAGAATTGAACTGTGATCTCCTGGTTATCAGCCAGGCGTCTTAACCTTTGGACGATGGCCCGGGGGTACTCCAACAAACAACTCCCTCCGCTGGCAGCGAACCAACAACTTTCCCTCAAAAGGGGGAACGTTTTACATTAAACTAGGAGAGAACATAAGACCAAGTCTAGTACAAGACCGGGCCAGAGGCAAGAGAGAAAGAAAGAGAAGGCTGTTATTAATCAGAAGGCTAACCTGCCTAATTAACATGCCATCTCTCAAGTGGAACCTCCCGGTATCGAACCGGATTCCATAATGCGAAATCAAGGAATTGAACCTTGTTCTTCCGTTCTTCAGACGGATGCTAAATTACCAAACTAGCTCATTTCGCAATATTTTTTTATATTGTTCTTTTTCTATTATAAGAATATTTTTTTCAGGAGCTTGCTCCCTAACTGCTTGCATTTTTTCTTTGTCGTTTCCCCACCAATAACCTTTAATTTCCAAATATAATTTATACTCTTCTAAATAAAAATCAGGAGTATATGATTTTTCTTTCCCGTTGAGAACGTAGCCTATTACGTCTTTTTTAGACGATAATTTTTTCCATTTTATGTTCATTTCATCCAGTTTTTTGGCAACATTCAGTTCCCAAGTTCCTTGGACTTTTTGGCCATTATATTCAAACCACTTACATTTACCACCACGATTTCTGATACTCTGGTCTACGCTTAATTTTCTTCTAGCTTCTTTACTCATTATATTTGGAACAAAAATGCCTTCTAGCACTTTCCTACGGACAGTATTTTTGACCTTTTCAGAAGTTTTTCTTATTTCTTCGGAATTTTCTTTCGTCAGACCTTTTCTATGGCTTGGTCTACCCTTATTTAAGGCGCCAACTATTTTACCATGCAGCTTTCCTTCTTCTGTGTGTGCTCTCCACACGTGGGAATCTTTTGCTTATCTCGTTTTTAATTCTCTTCCACATATAATACAAATGTGCATAGAGTTAAATATGCGTGAGACCTTCTTCACCAAAGTTCCATTAAATCTTTTTCCAAACTTCATCCATCTTTTCTTGGATTGCTTCTAAGACTTCTCTTTTGCCATGTTCTTCTGCTATTTTCATGGCGTGCTTCACAATGGCTCTCATGTGAGTAAGTGACCTAGGTGGACAAGTGGCACAGATGTAATAAACAGTCTCTTCTACGCCCTCATCTCGGCAGCAACAACAGCCACTGTTGTCATATTTTTCTGCAATTTTTTTAAGTTGCTCGTCTTCTTCCCACCAATATGTTATTTTTTCTGTTGTCATGTTTTCTTATGGGTTGCCGGGGTAACGATCCCCGTTCACCTGGTTAAGAGCCAGGAGCTTCACCATTAAAGCTTGCAACCCAATCAATTAGTCCTGCATGAATTTTTCTGTGACAATTTGCACAGACCACAATACATTTTTTTGCTTCTTCAAGAGCCTTGTTCTTGCTTTTAGCATGAACCCAAAAGCTAACGTTTTCTTCTTTTAGGGATTTATCTAAATGATGAAAATCTAAACATGCGGGCTCTTTTTCTAAACAAAATTTACATCCAAGTTTTTGTTTAATTTGATTAAACTCGTTAGTTATCTCCTCTTCTAGGATTTTCATCCGCTGTTTTATCTGCTTGGAATTTTTACTATAGTGAATTTTCATTGCTTCGGAAAAGCACTTGTTGCATCTATATTGTTTTCCATCTTTGGAATTTTTATTCGGACCAAAATCTTCTATTTTTTTCGTCTGTTTACAACAAGAACATTTTTTCATTATATTAGCACCAATTTAACAAAGCTTGCAACCCAAGTAAGTAATCCCGCGTGAATTTTTCTGTGACAATTTGTTTCATGGATCCTGTGGGATTCGAACCCACACTTAATGGATTAAAAGTCCATTGTGCTAACCATTAACACCAAAGATCCATTGTTTCTTTCATTCTTCTAGGGAAACCGACCTCAGTTTGTCTAAAAGTGACCACTCATACACCCCAAGCAATTTTGGTTCTGCCTCCTCCTGCTGCTGCTGCTCCCGAGGGGCGTACACGGCCTGCTTGACCATCTGTTCCGTTGAGAACGTGATTGGACCAAGAATATAGTCCAAGGTGTCATTCTCTATTTCTTGTTTGGAGGTGTATGTTTTCATTTTTGCCCTGCAAATATTTTTGAGGGAATCGAACCCCCGTCTCACCGTCCTAATCGGTGCGTTTTCCCACTAAACTAAAAAATACCACCTGGCACACCTTCTACATTCAGGTTAACTTACTCGTCCAGGGACAATTGGCCACTTTCCCTGGCTCTTTCGCTGGTGTGCTGATGTCTGTTATTTATTGTCCACAGACTAAAAGACAATCTGGCGCGGAAGGAATCGAACCTTCGCACATACGGTTAACAGCCGTACTGCACAAACCAAACAGTGCATTCACGCCAATAGCATTAATCAAGGGTTATTTTTGAGTTCTTTATATAAATAGTCAAGGAGTAAGACGACCCGTAGTCGCAGGTTTCACATCCTGCCCTGGATTCCTTGTCTCCGATGTTTATATTTTTGGTCTCGAACATTTTTGAGAGCTTTTCCAGAAAGTCAAAATTTATATCCACAAACTCATACATTTGAGTAATGTTGAGAGCATACGCATAGCTCTCAGAATTCTTGACCCAATTTTTATCAACCAGGGTTTTGAACCAGTTTTTGTCAACCGGCGATAGAGTCACCGCTTCACCATCGTGGGTACGCAACTGTAGCCAGGTTTTAATTTCCTTTAGGGCATCTAGTTTTTTCATAAAGTTTTGCTGCTCTCTTTCTTATGGCCGCTTCTGACACTTTTAGTATACTCGTAGGACCCACAGTACCTCTGGTCAGCGGCCTACACTCAAGCAAAAGTGTTCGTTTCTTTTAACCAGAGAAGCCACGAACACAAAGGAAGTCTTAGTGAATGGTTGTGTTTTCTGTTGGCAAGTCGAAGTTTTCCTCAAAGCATTTTTTAAGGTAAAACGCTACCGTTTCAATGTCTGACTCTTTCTCAGAAATCAGGGAGTTGGTGCCTGTGACCAGGGTGGTAAAGTCATTTATCTTCCTGCCTGCCTCCTCAGAGGAAATTCCGAAAGAGTATGGGGCAACCAGAACAACCAACAACCAGAACTGGTTTTCAAGGGAAGCTGCCGAGGTGGCAAACATCTGCGGTCGCTCCAGCATTGTGACTATTGTCTCCACAATGTCACCCGCAAGACTTTTATTTATTTCTTGTGTGGAGTCTTCCATTTCGACTTACCTGTTTTGCTTTTTTTGCTATCGGTGGGCTTGTGTTCAGAAACCGATTTTTGGTGGAAAAGGGCATCACTCCTTTTACCTTTCAAAACTAGTCATGTTATTCGACAACAAATCTCAGAGAGTTAGCTATTCCTCTCCTCATCGACTTGGCGGGATTTTACCCACACGGGCTGCAACACTGATTATGTTTTCTTGACCCGGAGCCTCCATGTAGGAAAAGAATCGCAGTTCTACATGGTTTGGCCGTCTTACACTTCCAGTCCCTACTCCGACCTCGACCGATTCTTGCTGCCGATTGCTTTTTCCCCGTGTAGGGCGTTATCAGCCACCATCAAAAACCGGTTTCTGGACACAAACTATCCTTTTTTTTTTGTTCTGTTGTTGTTGTTGTTTTACAGTCTGTACATTATGCGACCCCTGGTGAGGTCATATGGGGACATTTCTACCTTTACTCTGTCCCCAACCACGATATTGATCTTGTTCTGACGAATCTTGCCAGAAGGCTGGCAGGTCACCAAGCTGGTTCCCGCGCCATCTAGTCTCACTCGAAAAAGTCCGGTATTGGACTCAACAACCTCTCCGGTCATTGCAATTCGATCTTCTCTGTCGTCGCTGTTCATTTGTTAAATTTGCTCTTTCTGTTTTTTTGGTCAGAATCCACACTGGACCCGACAAAACTCTACCACGTAGTCAACCCTGCACTGGGCTTCTGTGACAAAACATTCTGCACAGTCCGGGAACATAAGATTTCTGTTATTTTCCGAGTCCTCACAAGAGGTTTGACAATCAACCAACCGGAAGTCTTCCTCTGCAACCGGAAGTCCACACCGGCCACTAACAAACTCACAGTCCCGTATGCACTCCTCGCTGGCAACATGAGGAGAGTGAGCCTGGTAGCACCCGCCGGTCCATAACCCGGCCAGGAGCACCCAAAGAACGGTCGGTTTCAGAGTTGTCGGTGTCATCTTGGGTAGACTCTAGCACTCTTCTAGAGGTCGTCAACCACAAGCTTTAAGGAACCTTACAGTCTGTGCTTTATGCTTTCCAAGGTAACAAGGGACTCGTTCCAGTTCAGTTTTACCATTGTTTCCGGCCAACGCCTGAGCAACGTTGACTCTTTTGTGCTTATTTTTAATTTCTTTGCCTCCCTAAGATAAAACAAGCCTTTTTGCTGTTCATAAAGGGCTTTTGTTTGTTTTAGGGTAGTTTTCGGCCAAAAAAGAAAAGCTATTTTTCCTCCGTTGTCCACAATGCCTTTTTCCTCACTAAAGGTCCAGCCCTCGTCAAGTACCGGGATTGCTATTTTATTTAGGCTAAAGGCTTTTGATGTCTGAGACTCCATGAGTTTCCGACGTCGGGCCAGGTGATTAACCAGCCTTCTCCTTTTTTTGAGTTTTCTTTTGGACATAGTGGATCAGGTAGGAATTGAACCTACTTGCGCCGCGAGGGCGCGGACGGTCTACAGCCGTCTGCTCTGCCATTAGAGCATCTGATCCAAGTTGAAACAGAGTTTAAACAAACACATGGACAGTATCAGATTCGAACTGATTCTTGATGATTGCAAGTCATCGGTGCTCCCGATTATCACTAACCGCCCAAATTTGGTCGTCTCTCCGACCGTCAAGCCCGTTCCGGCGGCTTTCCCTCAAAAATATTCTAGCACCATAGGTGCCTTTGTCAAGAAGAGACTTGTTTGGAAGTAGTCACCGTCCCTTCCACGCCGGACTCGAACCGGAGACCGGACTAGCCTACCTGACTGCTCGCCGTCCTGGGAGCGTCTCGGACAAGAGACGATGACACAGGTCGGCAAGGACTTGAACCCTGAACGTGCCGCTTTGGAGACGGCTGTTTTACATTAAACTACCGACCTATATAAAGGTGTGAAATTTGTCGGGAGGTATTCAAGTCTCCCCAAGCCGAGGTCATGACAACTCGACTACGCCAGTTTTATTGTTTAACGAGCCAGAACTGAGGAAAGGGGCTCGGAACTATAAGAACTAGCGGGAGTGGGAATTGCACGCCACCTGCTTGGGTTATGAGCCCAATGAGCTACTTCTGCTCCATCCCGCACAACTAAGAGCCAACAGGGCTCTCCTAAAGAGAACGAGTCAGTGTGTCAGACCGGCGGTTGTTATGTTTTCTCGCCTTAGTAATCCAGAGACCTGGTTTCGCTATTCTTAGGCGTGTTCTCTGGGTCTGCTGACTCGCATTCAGAGAAATCCGACTCTCATCAACACTGAGAAATCGTTTTTCTCTTAAGTGGTGGATATGAAGAGGAATTGAACCTCTTGTCCAAGAATATTTCGGCTGTCCTGTTTACGTTAGCTAGTTACTCTTCTTTTTTGTTTGCTAGACTATTTCCAGAGCAACAAAGCTAGTCTAGCAGAGAAGATTCTTGTGGGTTTCGGTTGAGGCGGCAACAAGAATCTAATCCGCCACACTTGGAGACGTTTCAATATTTTCACGTTAATCTTCTAACCTCTCGAAATCCGCTAACGTGACTCTTTTTAGCTATTTTTCAAGCAGCAAGAGCGAATGATGCATTTTCAGCATTTGTTTTTGTTGATGTTTTTACCCTGGTCTACAACCGACCCGCTAACGACAGAAAACCTACCTTATCCCTGTCGAAACCTGTCATACCCAAAATCTTCGGCAGACTCTCCTGCCGGTCAAGCCTGGTGAAGCGGCTTTCCCTGGAATTTGCGTCCGAGCCGGTCGGCCAGTATGTATCCCTTGGTTTTAGACCCGAGGTACATGTAGAACCCCGTGCTAGTTCTACCAAATTCCATCTAATTGGATTAATTATTAAGTTTTCAAGGTGACTTTGGGCCACGTCAGAGATGAGTGCCCCTCGTAATTTTATAGTTATATACTTGTAACGGGAAAGTCTAAAACTTTTTTCATTTTTGAATATAGAACGCCTGGGTCATTTTCACTCAACCCAGAATTTTGCCCGTCATTTAATTCCACTACCGTCCAAGTATCGTCTGCCTTGTGGGCAATGTCAACAACAACAAATCTGGCGTTTTTTCCTATCTTTTGGATAATTTTATCCAGAAACTCTTGAGGAACACTAGCAGGATCTGGGACGACTGTCAAGTCATCTATGTGGGAGGACCAGTAAAAACCATTTGACACGACCTGACCATCCAAGATAAAAAACCTATATTCTTCAGAAATTTGAAGGCCGTTCAGTCCTTCTGCAAGTTTTTTGAGCGGCACATATTCCCTTATATAGACATTTTGCTGGGAAATAAGACCGTCATCCATCAGCCTGGAGTAAACCTGAATGGCCTCTTTTTTGTCCTTAGCAAACATATGGGTGTTCCAATTAAACTTCTTGGAATTTGTTTGCCCCTTAAGAACAAATGGACCCGTGTCTGGTATCTCGGACAAGGTTGTCCAGGTTTTTGGGGTAATGTCCTTAAAATCCTCATACCACTCCTTTAGGTCAGCTATCCACAGGTGTTGGGAGTAAGAATTTATTAGTCTGGAGCCTCCAACTTTTAGGTCTTCCTCAAGTTCCTTATAAAAAGGCAAAACAGAGTACCTGCCTACGACAAGGGACCCAGGTGGTACCTTGGCTCTTTGGGTGACTACCGGAAAATGTTTGTGGGCTTCCTGTATTTCACTCTCCTCCGCTATTGAACCTCTGAACAAAATTACAGGCTTCATTTGCTGCCTCCTCTATGGTTGAAAACTTTTTTCTTTTTAATGATTTTTGGAAAAAGTTTTCTTTGAAAGATTTTTCGTTGTGGCACGCCTCACAGAGGCTTTAGGTTGTTGCTTTCGTTTTTGCCACCCAAATTTAAAGAGATTTCGTGGTCTATGGTTAAATTTGGCTTTTTCTCCCCACACGAGCAACACCTAAACTCATGCTCAAGCAAGCAAACAAGCCAGTCTGTTGCAGAAAACCCGCCTCTTTTTGTTTTTCTTTTTCTGTGCCAGTCCGCCTTGGATTTTGCTCTTTTTACACATTTTTTGCAAGAAAACCAAAACAAAACGTGTTTCTCACACTCTTCCGTAAATACCTCATGGCAAAGACGACACTTCGACATTTTAGACTCTTCCAACATTTAACAGACAAGACTCCAAAACATACCCGACGGGTGTGTTGTTTTTTTCAACAAACTCAGTCCATGAACCTATGGTTTCGGTAAACTTCTCATACTCTTCATAAAAGAAATCCATAACATATTCAAGTTGAACAGGTTCGCTGGTTCTAGTAATGGTTCTTTTTTTTAAAACCGGGTCATACTCATACTCGTGATTAAGCCCCGAGTGAAACTTAAACTCCTCGTGCCAGTACCTAATGATCTTTTCTTGTTCCTCCGTTAGAGGCCAAACGAGAAAAGTCCTGTCGTGGGTGTCCAATTTTAGGTCAAACCAATGCAGTTTTCCATTATATTGGCAAGCGCCAGAAACTGGCCCATCATAATACCCGGAATGCCAAAGTATTTCGATGTTTTCTTTAATTTGTTTTGTTTTACCTAGCATCATTTCCAAATCTCATTTAGGGATCCGGCAGACGTTGGATGCAGGGGATAGTAGTTGCCCCTTGCCTCCACAGAAACAAAAGACTCGTCCCACAGGCAATATGCTGTGAGTTTCATCCCGTGGACACACCCCGTGTCAATTCCGACTGCGTGACTTGCAATGTGAGGCTCGTGGAACGGCTGATGCCCAAAGATTATCTTTTCTGGACCCTTATATTTTTCTGTCCAGTATGGCATGTGAGCCTCTATCTCCTCCAAGGAGGCCATCTCAACATCTGACTTTAGATACCTGAGCCTGGTTATAACCTTGGGGTGCATGTGCTCGGCCTTGACCTCGGGGAAAACCCCCCCGTGGACAACCAGGTGTTTTTTCTCATCCAGAACATAATAGTAGGGGTTCCATGTTTCCATTAGTTTAAATGGATCAAACAAGGAGATTTCCAGCAGCTTGCTTCTTGTTTTCATGAAATCGTCACCTACGATCATTGGGTTGATATAGGCGGGATTTTTAAGTTTTCTTTTTTCGTGCATGTGGTACCTGACATGCTTTTCTTCATGATTTCCAAGAATTACCGAGCAGCACGACCCCCAGGTCTTTACCCACTCAACGACTTCTTTTGACTTTGGACCCTTGTCCACAAGATCACCAACAAACAAAATTTTGTCAACCTTCCCGGAGTAAAAACCAACCTTCTCTAACAGGTCCATCAATTCATCAAAACATCCGTGAACGTCCCCTATGCATACCAAACGTTCTTCATTGACACATTTAGATTTATGCATACCTTGTATTTCCTTAGAGGCTGTCATTTTCTAAACTCCTTGGCAGGATTTTCTATCTTCATCACCCCGTGATTTTGGTCATCAATGGTATAATAGGCTCGCCTCACTCCGTAATTATACAATACATGCTGGCAAATTTCGCAGGGCTTGGCAAGCCCAAAGGTGCTGTAGTTCTTTGTGTCCAAGTGCTTCCGAATCACAAAAATCTTAGTGCCCCGTAGATCAGTCTTGGACCGAGCCCCAAGCACAGCGTCCATCTCTGCATGGGTGCTCATACACCAGTCTCTCTGCCCCCTAGCCAGGTCCGTGTAGTGTTCCACAAATGCGTTGGTGTTCCTCTTGTTAAAGCCCACAGAAATAACAGAGCCTCCACGAACAAGAACGGCACAAAGATGATACTCTAGGTCAGAGTAATCATGCTCCATGGCATTCTGCAGGGCTATTCTAAAAAACTTGTTCACTTGTGTTGTGGACTTCCTAGGGTGACACTCTAGCTCAAGAAGCCTTGATGTTCAAGGCCAAGGATGATAGGATGTTATGTTGTGAGCAAACACAAAAATAAAATAAAGGTTGGGACTCTTTGCAGATTCGGCAGAAGGTCTAGATCCTGGATGCTTTCTCAAGCCCCTTCCAGTACCTTTCCGCACTTTTTTTTGTCAAGCCCGCTCGTAACGGTAATTAAAAAGAAATCTCAGAAAGAAAATGATATTTGGCTATCAGTGGCTCAAGTCTTAGGACTTTCGACAGAAAATAAAGTGGTTGTTGGGTGGGTTTACACACGCCTTCTTGTTCCGTGCGTTACTTCAAAAGCCAATCAAAAGACTTATAGTAGTCCACATTTTCCTGTGGCGTAACGGGAGTTCTGTGTCCCCAGCCACTTCTTGTGGCCAAGTCTGTGCCTGCGTGCCCCCACTTTGGCATTGTTCTTGACTCCCTAGACATGGCAGATATCATTGCCATGGCATACTCATCCGAGGTTGCTTGGTTGCTCCTGGCAAACTCCATAAAATTTACACCAATTGCCAGGGCCATAACTAAGTCGTCATGGCAATTTTTTTGTGCCTTTGGCTTTCCGTTTTCAACATGGAAAGTCTTAAATTCATTTACCAGTCTCTCGGAACGACACTTTAGGTGTCTGTTCCTAAGAATTGTTTCTAGTTTTGCCAAAATGTCAGGTCGTGTTTTTACGCTTGTTGTAAAACCCGGTATCAGGTCTTCGGTTTCGTCAACCCTGTACTGCGGGTTTACATTTCCATTAAACAACTTTTCATAATAAACATTTCCATATTTTAGTTCTTTGAGTTTATAGGAGGTAACAATCCCGGCACTGTTCATCTCGTGAGCAATAAATCCGTTGTTATATTTTTGAGCTATATCCACCAAGAACTCACCAAATTTATCTGGCTGCATCCGCCCTTTAAACTCCGCTACAATTTCTTGCTCGGTGGCATCTATCACGTGCATGGCGGAAAAGTCATCTGCGTCTCCTCTTGCCACATCAGCAGAAATAATGTACTTGTGGGAAAACTCTGGATATTTCCAGACAAGCATGTCTAGATTTTGTCCATATCTTGTAATTGGGGTTTCTATTTTTGAAGCCAGCCACTTCATTGACTCTGTATCCAAGAAAGAGAATCCAGAGGTCTCAAAAGACCCCAGGAGTTCCTGGGCTATGGCTCTTGGATTACCTAAAAGAGCCGCACACTGCTGCTGAAACCAGGCTTCATCGTGCTCCGGGTGAACCGTCCATGGCAGAAACAAAGACAAAAAGCCGTTTGTCCCAACGGACCCGATTCCGTTGTCTGAGGCTCCTTGCCAGATGTTATAAAATTGATTTCCAACTCCTTTTGGGGAGGAAATTAGTATAACATTTCCTCCCGTGTTAAAAATTGGCTGTAAACCGGTCCAGATTTCATCAAAGTTCTCAATGTGAGCAGCCTCATCCACCACCAACAAACTTGCCGCCTCGCCTCTAGCCGCATTCTCCGTACATGGAAGTGCCTTTATGATAGACTTGTTTGAAAACTTCATTTCCCTTACTGAGACAGTGTTAAGGGTTGGCATCACAAGCCACTCCGGTAAGGAATCAAACATTGTTTTGATTTTTTCCAAAAACAACTTTGCCGTCTCCAGTCTAGTTGCCAAAATAATAATGTTTTTGTTTCGCCTAAACAGGGCCAACCAAAGAGAATAGGCGGCAGAAACGGTTGACAAGCCAAGCTGTCTTGACTTGTTACAAATAAGCATCCTGTGCTTTTGAAAATGCCCTAGGCAGTCAAGCTGATAGGGGTATAGCTGAAATGGTATTGGACCCCTGGTCGGGTGCGATATTTTAATGTATTTATTGATGAAGTATGCAGGATCTATTCCACATTTTTTAATTTCTTGTATTTGATCCGCTTTTCTTTCAATTTTCTTTGACTTAGCCATTTATTTAACTGTCATTTTACTTCGGCGTTGCAAGTTACCCTAAAATATCCCAATTTTTTTGGATTATAGACATTGTAGCTTGTTAGTTCCATTGAGTCACTTACGGAGGCTTTGATTATTTCAAACTTGATAGACTCGCCCGCAAGCGTCTCGTACTCACTTGCCGCCGTGTCCAAGGTCCTTTTGATGGTCTCCAAGCCTTCCTCAAGCCATCTTTTTCTAAGTTCTCTCCACATTCCCTCTGAGGAGAAGTTTACGGAAATAATAAAAGTGGCAGAAATCATCCCTTCGTCAACAATCTTGACCAAGACATTTTCCGTGGAAGACTTTGAGTGAGTGCCCGATCCAAACGTTTTATTGAAAACCTTAGATAAATTTAAATATTTGTTGTAGTTTTTTACTGTCACAAAGCCTCTTATGTTAAATTAATTAGCCTACAACTTGAAGCTTTTCTTATTTTTATATATTCTTCCCATCCATCTGTTGTTTCCCCGGGTCGCCACCCATCCTTCCAGGAGCCCAGGCTCGTAGTTGTCCATCGCAACTCACATGAGTTACAACACGAAAAACCCCTGAAAGACAAGGTGTCCTCAAGGGTTCTCATGGCAAACGAGCAAACAGGACAAAATAAAGGCAAAAAATGGTCGTCTTTTGGCCTTATGACCAAAAGACGACCATTTTCCAATGTTTCAATTTGTTTATCGGAAACTAGCACAAGACTATTTTACCCCATTTCTAGGGATTTGTCTAGCTGTGCTGCCTGACCTGGCTAGCAGTCCCCGCAGTCAGTGTGGTAGTTGCTCCAGAAAAACATGGGGGTTCCCGGGTTAGTGTCCTCTTCCTTGAGTGGAACCTCGTTGGCTGCTGGAACCGGCAGTTGTTTAGGATATAGACTGCTTGAGTAATACCTGCAGTCTTCGTTGCTACACTCAACCACGTTTAAAAATGAAATGTAGCATTTTTCACTTTTACAGCCTGGGCAAGAGTTTTTCATAGTTAGGAAGTAAATAGTCTGGCTTTTATTTCTGCCACACCTTTGTGTATTTTGTCTTCGTTTCTGTGAGAGTAAGCCTCTCTCCAAATGTCCCCCAATACATCTCTTTCTTTTTGAGAGAGGTACCCGCACAGGTCCTTGTAAACCGAGGCAGCAGCATCCCAGTTATTTTCTGAGAATCCGTAGGACAAAAGCCTTGCAAAGGTGTCTAGTTCGCCTATCAGGTAGTCTGTTTGATGTTTGTTGCGGGTAATGTGCGCTGTTTTTGACTGTTTTGCAAACTGTTTCTTCACTATTTTTCTCCATTGCCTTATTTAAGGCCGTCTTAAGGATAGCACCCACAGAGGACTCTGTCAAACACACACAAAAGAAGACTGGCCTTCGCTTTTAATCTCTATTAGTTTATCTGCTATTTCTTTAACCGGACTTATGTGGGTGATAACCAAAATTACTCGGAAATAAGTTTTTAGAAGGTTCATAAGTTGTAAGCACTGATAGATAGAGGTTTCGTCCAATGGTCCAAATCCCTCATCCATAATGAAAATGTCAGACTTTGGAAGACTGGAAAGGTTTGTAAGGGCAACTCTTAAGGCCATAGAGGCTATTGTTTTCTCCATGCCAGAAGCCGTCTCAATTATTCTTCTTCCGTCCTTGTCGGACAAAAATACATCCATTACGTTTGAGGATGTGTCGGTTTCTAGCTCAACTTTAAAGTCGAAAATGCCAGAAAGGATTTTTTCTAGTTCAAGATTTATGGCCGGGAGCTGATTTTTTAATATCATTGCCGGTATACCGTTTTTGTTAAACGCTTTGTATACCGACTCAAAAGTCTGAAGTTGCCCCAGAACCACAGAACACTCATTTTGTTCTTTGATGCACTGTTCTAGTTTTTGTTTGTTAGAGCCGAGAGACAGAAGTGTTTCGTTTTTTTGATTTTCGATTTCCTCAATCTCTTTTCCAAGGTTTTCAAGGTCCTGCTTTTTTTGCTCTATTTCTTGTTCCTCTGCCTCATCCAAACTTAGACGTATTTTCTCAAGAGTCTCCTTGAGGCTTTCTCTTTCCGAAATTAATTTTACGACGTCGATTTGTTTTTGCTTGTTCTTAATCTCAAGAATTGAAGCCTCAAGCTTTTGCTTCCTGTCAACCAGGAGCCTATTTTCCTTGATTTTGTCAGCTATCTTTTCCTCTAAAAGTTTGGAAAACTCTTCCTTGAGTAAGGAATATTCTTTTTCCAGAGAGGAAACAAGCTGTTTTTGTTCCTCGACAACAGACTTGGCCTCGTGTGCGTCTTTAATGTAGTGACAGCTTGGAAAACTTGTCCCACAGGGCACAACATCTAGTTTTTTAATAGTTTTTTCTTGATGTTGGAGATTTGCGGACTCAATTTTAAAAGTTGACTCTAGGGTCATCAATTTTTCTTTAATGCCCTGGAGCATTTCTTGCTTTTTTTCAAGATCCTCTGCGTTGTTTTGTCCAAGAAGTAGGTCGGTCTGGAGAAGGTCAGACTGTTTTATCTTTGCAAGAAGTGCAAGTTCGGTAAAAAGCTTGTTGGCAGCCTCAACTTGTTTTTCCTTTATGGATAGATCGGTCTCGATCTTGTGAATAAGAGCCATGTCGAACTCTTTTTCTTTTTGTAAAATCCACATTTTAAGGTCGTCATATTTAAGACGTTTTTCTACTTGTCTTGACTCAAAAACAACCTTGGCGGCCTCAAGATTTTTTACATTTTTTCTTATGTCCTCAACAATAAGCTCCCACTGAGTTTCTGAGTACCTTTTTGTTTTGGCGTTAAGCCCCGAGCAGTCATCCTTGGCGTAGTCGCAAAGCTTCTTAAACACGTCCAAGTCTAAAAATCTAGACAGAATAGCCTTTCGTTCTGTGGCTCCCTCATTGATGAACCTGTTCATGTCCCCCTGGGAGGCAAACGAGGTCAGCAAAAAATCCTCAGACGTTCCAATAAGCTTTCTAAGCTCTCGGTCCGTGTCATCTCTTGAGATACCGTTTTTAGACACAGTTTCCCCATCCTCCCCAACCATTGTTAAAGTAAGAGAGGTAGAGGTCTTTTCGTCATCAAATTCTTTTTTTCTCTTTCGTTTCAGCTCGTCTTTTTGAGAGGTTCTTTCAAGGACATAGTCCTTACCTCCTATATTCACGTGAGCTCGGACCCGACAAGAATTGCTGTTTTTATTTATCACATGGGCAGTTTTAATTGGACCTCTGTCTGTTGCATTAAACAGCGCATACATCATAGTTCCAATTATGCTACTTTTCCCACCCCTGTTTGGGCCAAACACTCCAACAATTCCGTTAAGTTTTGAGAAGTCTATGGAATTACCCTCGCCATATCTAAAGGTGTTGTCAAAGTCCAAGGACTTGAGCGACCAGGTAATATCTCTGGCCGGGGTGTCATCCCCTTCTGAGCTATTTAGCTTTGCTAGATATTTGTTTATAATGTTAGCGGCTTCTTTTATTTGTTCCTCTGTTAAGACTTGAGACTGTTGGTTGTTTATAACGTATTCATTATAAAGCTGAACCAAAACGTCGGGGTTGTTCCTCAGTGAGGTTTTTTGGATCTTTAGCGTGTCTGTTTGTATGTTTTCTAGATTGTTGGAAACATCAAGTTGAAAAGCCACCTCTTCGATGAGATAGGTTTTCTTTAATTTATCTTGAAGCTGCCTTCTTTCAATGTCTGTAATGTTTTGTTGCGAGGAAACTCTTATTCTGGACCCAGGAAACAAAGACGTCCTAGACGCCAACAGTCTTTCTAGGGTGGAGTCGCTTGTCCCCTCCCAGGGAGTAGTAATAAAGGGCTGGTTGTTGGGAAGTTCCTTAAAGGAAACGTCCCAGTCTGTTTTATCCCTGATGTCCCAAACCAGGTAACCCTTTTTTTCCTCTTCTCCAAAGTTTTGTTGAATTAGGGAACCTGGGTACCCCATCCACGGCTTATCCTTGTCGTTCTTGTCTTGCCTTTCGGACAAGAACTGAGTCTTGTGAATGTCTCCCATCAGCACAAAGTCATACCCGTGAAAGAAAGAGACGCTTTCTTCCCCGCCCATCATTTGATAGCCGCCGTCCGTTTGGCATCCTATTATGGATCCATGGAAAAGACCAATATTTATTTTATCCTCGACCATTTGAACATTTTTCCAGCCCTCTTTGTCAAAGCAGGAAAACACACCCCAGTTTATTTCAGGAAATAAAACATCGCTATAGTTTCCGCTTTTTTTATACAGAATCATTCTTGGTTCTGCATCAAAAGCCTTAATGATCGGAGAAATGGAATCTTGCCTGCTGTTGTTTGCCAGGTTTCCATCATGGTTTCCCAGCAGAATTCTTACAGGTGCTATTTTTTGTAAGGAGTCAAACATCCACACCATTTTTTCAATTACTTCTGGTGTTATTCCCTGGGTCTTGGTGTGAAAAATGTCCCCGGTGCAAACAATAACATCAGGTTTTTCCTGCGCCATCAGGTTGCAAAAACTCGTAAAGGCATTTACATACTCCTCATGTCGTGCAGACCCACGCCAGTGTATATCTGATATTTGTACTATTTTGGTCATTGTTTAATTTCCGAACGTTAGTCGTATTTTTTCCAATAGGGAGTTTTCTACAGTAAATGGAGTGGCCGTGTCCTTAAGGTCGAGAAACTCTTTTTTTGACATTGCCCCGACGTCCTGTTTTGTCTCGGGAACTCTCAGCAAGTCAACCTTAACGCCATACTCTAAAAGATTTTTAGCTATTTCAAACGTTTTTTCCTTGGCATCACAGTCTAGGGCCAAAATCACAGGTGTTTCGTTCTCAACTATTTTTCTAAAAAGAAGGTAGCTTGGGTCAAGGGTGGACCCAAGTAGACAGGTTGCGTTTTCACTGCACTTAAACAAGTCAAATGGACCTTCAACAATAACAATGGGATTTTTCCAGTCAAGATTAATCTCGTTGAAAATAATTGACTCCCTTGGAACAGTGGGATTAATATATTTTGGATATATTCCTTTTTTAAAGGCTCTGCCTGTCCAGTAATTTAGCTCGCCTTCTTTGTCAAAGGATGGAACTATTATTCTGCCAACATGGGGAGCCTGCGGGGAGACCTCGGAGTCTACTATGCCAAGTTTCCAGTACCAAAAATCTTTTTCTTCTTTTATGCCTCTATCTTTTGACAGGTATCTTTTAGCCCGTCTTGCATCCGAGGTTTGAGAGTGCCACAAAAACGTAAATCCATCTGGTAAGCTTGTGTGCTGCTTTTTTTGCCCGCGGTCTTCGAATTCGCCCCCATCCAGGTCCTTAAGTTGCTCAGATTTTAAGAAAGTTGTGATATACTCACTCAAGAAATTTGGTTTCCATTTTTTTATCCACGGAACCAAATTTCTTGACTTTGTATTGCATACCCAACAGTGGGAAATAAAATTGTCTGTTCTGATAACAAGTTTCTTTTTTGAATATCCTTGTTCTTTTTTTGACTCACACTCAGGACATAAAACAGAAACATTAAGACCGCCGTTGGAGAGTTTTCCTTCTCCAAAAACACGTTCTATAAATTCTATTGCCGTTCCTTTTGTGTAAAACGTTGTCATTTATGGATTTAGCGTTTGACCGCTTCTACAAACAACCCATGAGTCAGCCATATCCTGGTTGTGTTTATCGTATACCAGCTTACCAACACTTTTACCCGTCTTTGCAATGTGTTGCTCCCACGGGAAACTCGGATTCAGGGCCAAAACCTGCTCAAACACCTTTTCTTTTGTTGATTTTGTTTTATCCTTGGTGTTTATTTTAATTCCAAGCTGGGCTCTACCGGTTCTAACGTTAACAAACGTTGGCTTTACTTTATAGACCTTGAGCATGGCCAGACAGGCAACCGCGTTCATTTTGGCCAGGGTAATAATCGTGTCAGCAGAGGAAAATCCCGGGGAGAATCTTTTCGCTGCCTCTTCCACGAAAACTCTTTTAATTAACCAGGTTGGCTTTATTTGCTTCACAATTTCCGCCTCAAAAAACAGCGCCTTGTCCCAAAAGTCTTTAAACTTGGTGCTTGTCATTTTTATTGAGAACAAGTCAACAAGATTATTTGTTTTATGCTCCAGGACACAAACCCCGACAACAGAGGTTGAAATATCTAGTCCAATGTCCACTTCTTGCATAACTCAAATTCCCTTAGCTTTGTGAATCTTTTGCAGCGGGAGAACAATTTTATCAGTCCAAAACTCATAAGTTATTTTCGGGTTTTGCTTCCCACACCAGTCTCTGGCGGCTTCTGCTTTACGTTGTACCCGTGGGTTTGTAAGCTGATTTTCCCGCTTGACCTCAATCATCTTCACAGTTCCATCACTGTACCACACAAGAAAATCAGGAAAATACTTCCGAATCCGTCTGGTCGTCTTGTTAGAAGTATAGTGTATTTCTATGGTCTCATATGTGTAACGAACCACGGCCGGGTCCAGGTCTAGGTGTTTACACACAGTACACTCCCAGCCGGATCTGTAATTTATTGGTGTGCTGCACTTAGGACTAGAATATGTCCCTGTGTGGTACCTTGTTTTCTTTTTCCTTTTCTTACGGGTTTTTTTGGCGGCGGGTGTCTTGCTGGTGGCTGACTTGGCGGCTGGCGTTTGTCGTTTCTTGGTTGTTGGCATAAGATATGTTTTTACTCTTCCTGTGGGTTTGTTTAAGGCTGTTTGATAACTGCCTGGACCTTGGATGCTTCCTTTCGATCAGAAGCCCTAGGAAAATCGTATAGATTTTCCTTGAACCTGAGGGACGGACTGTGTCAAAACAGACACAGTGGAAGATGACCAATTGGGAGGATTGGGGGGCTCAAAAAGATGTTTTAACTGCGAACATAAGCTTGTCCCCGGTTCTTTTGATAATTGGCTGTGCAAAGTTTGTCTTTGAAATAACGTTTAGGTTGTCATCGTGGAGATATAGTCCAGAGAGCCACACATATTGTTCATCAGACTCGTTTGCAAGAGTGTCAAGAGGATTTAGGCTCGAGGTAACATATGAGGGATTTGAGCTAGAGGTTGCAAGAAGAGGCGGCAGCAGCAAGTTGAACTTTAGAACATGGATATTTTGTTCACCACTAAAGTTGATGTTCCAGGCTTCCTCCCCTAGGAAATAATACTGTGGTGACTTAACTAGAATAATGCCCTCGTTGTAAAAAACATTTCCCACAGATGCCCAGGTGGCATTGGCGGAGGCAGCGTCTGCCCGATACAGGTTTCCGTTTCCGTCGTCCCTGAGGGTCACGCTTAGCTTACCGCCAGACCCACTCAAGGACTGGTCTCTTAACACAACAGTTCCAGGTTTTATTCTGTTTCCAAAAAATAGGTTGCTGATGTCAAAAAATACCACTTGGTTTGATGTGTTGTCCCTGGTCCTGTGCAAAACAGCCAAACCATCCGAGTAACTTCCGCTCAGGTTGTCTGGGGTGGACCCGAGCATTCCATCAATAATAGACCCAGAATCACTTGTTATTCCAAAGGTTTTTGTTCTAAGCGGGACCTGGTCTCTAAGGGAGATAAATCCATAGTTTGTGTTCCCAAGGTCGTTTTTAAATTTATCACTAGACCCTGTTGACAAAAAGAAGCTAAAGTTGGGATAAAATTGCCCATTGTCACATGGCAAAATCGTGTACTGCCGACGTCGGTTTGACCCAGTTGCAAACAAAAACTGATTTGCCGTGAGTATGTTTGCGGTTGTGTCCAAAACAGAACCTGTCAGAGAGAGCCACCTTGGGAATAGGTTTCTTACAAACTCCTTGCCAAAATTCTCTAGGTTCATTTCCATGCCGCCCACAGCAAAACTCATGGTGACATTAAACGGGTCTCTGGTGGTTATGTCTTGTGTTTGGAAAGGTGTGACCATGACACCGCCACTTGAGCCAACAAAAGACCTAGTTGGAGACTCAACTGTGAAAAATGGAGGAACATAAAACAATAGATTTGAAAAGCTGGACGGTCCAGAACTCTGATACCCGGATATTTCCTGAACAGAAAGATATTTGTTAAAAATCTTTATGTCGTGTATTTCTGCACTTAGAGGATGGTTGAAGGAGAAACTTGCTGGATAATCAACCCCTGCAACAGAATTTAGTTCAGAAATACCATCCCTTGCTGCGACGTCCCCTGAGAAAAATCTAGACATACCAGAGGTTCCAGAGTTGACTCCCTCATAAAAGTTGCCAACGGCTAACACACATGGACCATCTGTGACCCCATAACCCCCAGACGTCCTGGTGCTGGCTATGCTGGTTGTCAAAATAAACTCAGTGTCAAGAACGCTGTCCACAAAAATAGACCCTGTACCCTGGTTATACAGTGGGGCAGGTCCCCCGTGACGTATTGTCACGTGGTGCCAGTTGTTTCTTGTCAGGGAGTTGTCTGATGAGTAAAAAGTCAGAGAACTTGTAGTTGCCAAACTTGGAACAGTTCCGGCGCTAGAGGATAGTTGAACAAGCAGCCTATAGCCGTTTGGAAAACCGTTTATGTCTCTTGAGGACCCGGTTACAAGAGACACGGCAAAAACACCGCTCAGGTGTAAAACAGTTCCTGCCTTAAAAGAGTTAACTTCGGTATCGGTTGTGTATTTTGGATTTATCCAAAAGTCTATAGACCAAGCGCCAGTTGGAGTGTAATTGCCGTACATGGCACTAGAGGCACCCTGGGCATTTGGATACAAAACGACTGACTGGGTCGGAACCGCACTGCTCGTAAAAAAGTTAAAGCAGTTGTAGTTCGTAATAGCAAAATGATTTGTTGGCTGAGTTGTCCTATAGTACGGCATCAGGTCATTAATGGTGACCAGTTTAGCCATTGTGTATTTGTTGAGCCTAAATGGGGGAGTAAATCTATAAATTTCTACAGTTTGTTGTTTTCTGGCAGAAATTTGCTGGGCAAAGACACCTGACAGGTAGGACTCAATCTGGTTGGTATTTGAGGAACTGGCCTCCGCCATTGTTTTCGCCTGAATAATCAACTGTTCAAGATTTTGGTCACTGAACAAGGAGGAGCTAAAGGCAGAAAGAGGCTGAACCTCTTTCTCTATGTCAGACCGCCTTGGGAAAACATACACGCTTCCGGTTATTCCGGGAGTAGAAGACGCAGTAGAACCACTAGAATAAAATCTTGGGGGATGTGTTTCTAGGGTAAAATTCTCTACGTCATTACTGGTTATCCTGCGGATTGTCATTTGCTTCCGGTCTCATAAATAACGTAAGTATACGAACTCACTGAGAAAATTAATAATCGACACGGACCTTAAGGGTTAAATTTCTCTCGTCGTCCTTAAGAATTGGCCGAGAAGTCTTGGCAACCGCCAGCAGGTTGTCGTTTGCGTCATATAAGCCTATGGAGGTAATAAACACAAAAGTCCTCTGCGTTTCCTCCTGTCCTTCGTCAATAACGACTATTCTTGAGTCGTCATCCACAAAGGTTGGATTTGAAGAGTAGTTGAACTCATCTGCCGACAGATTACAGAAGTAAATTGTACTGTTAATGTTAGTTGTGTTTTGGAACGTTATGGCGGTGGCAGCAGATCCAGAAAACCTTGTGCTGCAAAGGTGGTCCACGACATCATCCACGGAGGCGCTTACCAACAACAAACCAAGACTACCAGAAAACCCTGTGGTTCCACCAGTGTTCATGGCATCAATGGACCCGGTCAGCTTGACTGCCTGGTCGAAGGACCTAGAGATATCCAAAACGGCTATTCCCTTGTCTATAAACAAAAGGCCAACCGGATATGCTGTGTTTGCAGAGTCAACTATGGTGGACACCTGACCGCCAAACGAGAAATCCTTGTTTGTGGTGGACCCAATGTCGGAGTAAATCTTTGTGGTGGAGGCACCAACCCTATTTAGGTTCGTTGACCCTGCAGACACAGTTGCCCCGGTTGGATTTAATTTTATTGCAAAAGTTTCTCTTTTAATTTGGTCCCTGGCAAACAGTCTTTTAAAGTCCAGGAATAAAGCCTCCCTAATTGTTGAGGTGGTGGACCCAGAGGTAAGGGTAAACTCCTCTGAGGCATCCCCGAGAAGGCTTTGGGCATGTAGACGATACAGGTCCATTTTTTCTCTCATCATCAAGGACTGAGAGGGGAAAATATACTTTCCGTTTGCATCAATGGTATACCCGGAGCCATCAACCAAAACAGAGCCGGAACTTAGGCCAAAGGTTACGTCAAACACCGGGTTTGCTGTCTGCAGGGTAAAATCCTGATCAAACACGGTTTGGAAAAGAGAGGAGGTAACCCCGGGGCCAACTCCACCGGTTACGAAAACCTGGTACTGTTTTCTGGTGCTGGACCCGGAAATATCCTCGTTGACTATGTCAACAAGCTGGTTTAAAAACGATCTTGCGCTTTTAATGTCGGATCCTGCGAATTCTTTAAAGATGGCCATTCAATTTTTCCTTTTGAGCATTTACCTCTTTAAGAAGAAGCCTTGTTTTACTTCCAAATGTCGGTGTCTGCTCGTGACACGAAACACACAAAGTTCGACCGTTGTTCATGTTCCACATTTCCCCGCAAGCATAAAATTGCTCAATTGTCTTAATCTTGTGCTCTGCTATTATAAGGGCAAAAGGCTTGATATGGTCAACATTGACAACGGTATTTGTTTTCCCACAGGTCTGACACGCAAATCTGTCTCTTTCAAAACAAGCCTGACGCCATTCCTTATATTTTGCACTTTGACGCATTTTTCTATAAATAGAAGAAACGCCGCCATTCCAGTTTGGATTTCTGTTTCCTGTTACGTCTGGACGTTTTTTTCCAAATAGTGGGTGATTTTTACCAGAATATTTTTCGGGATTGTTTTTTCTGGTTTCTGACATTTTTTTCTTGGTCGCCTCAGAGTTTTTCCTGCCAAGAGCCCTTTGTCTCATTTTTTCCTTCGTGGCTTCTGAGTGAGGTATTCCTGTTCTGTCGTGTCTAATTTTAGCCAGCCTGGCTTTTTCTCCCTCAGAAACACCCTTAAGACTTTTCTCCTGTCGGGCTATGTTGCCAGCAGCCAGTAAAATATCCTTAACGTGTGAGGATAGCCTTTTGCCGGTCAATGCCTCGGAAACGCTTCTTGTTGGAATATTAAACCTATTTAAATAGTTCTGGACAGTTGGAGCAGAACACCCGGCCATCTTGGCAATTGTTGCCATAGACAGCTTTTCCTTAATATATTTCTGCTCTAGCCAATTTCGTTCCAATTTAAATTTCCTTCTTAAAAAGATTTATGTTTCTTTTTAAACCGTGCAACTTCCTAAATAGCCCCACCCTTTATAAGTTTTTTTGTTCTTTTTAAGGAGGGCACTAAAACAAGAAGAGTGCATATCGTTTTCTTTACAGAATTTATTAAGATTTATTACTTCGATAACGGTTCCATTTGGATGAATTAGTAAGTGTTTTTTTGAAACCGCTTTCCGTTGAGCCTCAATTGTTGTTTCTTTGTGTTTTTCATAGCTAATTCTTAGTCTTTCAAGAGCCGCTTCTGTTCTGCCAGCCTCAGACATTTTAAGCCTTGTTTCCTCTGAGAGTTTTTTGCCTATTTTTGATAGGCTAATTCTCTTTCGATGCTCATCGGATCGTTTTGTTTTAGAAATGCCCTGCAATCTCATAGATTGTTTTTTTCTATTTTCTGGGTCAAGATAAAATCGTCTTAAAGCCTCAGAAAGCTTTTTACTTGTTTCTTCAGGATTTTTGGATCCAAATCCCTCTCTAGAAATTGCTCTGTCGGTTAAATTATAACATCGTTTCCCGTGATCAAAGTGAATCTTAAGCCAGATTTCTTCCTCTTGAAGTCTTTGGGTTCTTGTTGACCCAGGCATATTTTTCAGGATGTGAAACTCCAGAAAATCATCGTGACTTAGTTTTTCTTTGCATTTGTTAAAGTCTGCTTGAAGGAACCTGTTTATGTGTTTACTGGAAAGAAGAGAACTTAAGTGTCCATATTTCCATCTTCTGTAAAAGTTTTTGCAAGAGCCAACATAAATTCTCCAGTTATGTGAATTAAAAATCACGTAAATGCCAGACGAATAACGAAAATCTTTAAAAATAAAATGAGCCATCTATGTGTTCTTTGTCACTTGTACCTCTATCTGGTAGACAGAACCAGACTGAAGTCCGTAAACTTTTACAAAGGTAGAAATAAGGCTTTTGTTGTACTGGGCTCCATAAATCTGGAACTGACTCTCAGTAATGGCCTTTGTTGCTATGGTAAATGTCAGCCTAGAGCCCCCCAGGGAGTTTTCCCCGGCATCTCTGGATAAGATATAGGTGGCTCTCTGTTGGGAGTCTATGTTGTCTGGGGCGCTTCCAAGAATCTGCAAAAACAGGTTTGAGACCTCAACCACAAAAGCTTGGTCCCTCAGCTCTACGTCGATTGTTTGCTCATCGTTTATTGTCTGGGACACAACAATTTGACGGCTTTTTGTGGTGGTGTTGCCAATGGACACAACAGAGGCAGTTGAGTCAACACCCTCCCCGGTTAGGGACAGGGTTGGAAATCTAATTAAGTTTGGATTTGAGACAGAAACACACCTGTATTTTTGAGAGAGAGAGCCATTGGTAAGGGCTTCAAACACAGGGGTGTTTTTCTCTATTTTTTCTTTTCCAACTGTTCTGCCATACTTGGTGATAATTCCGTAGTCTACCTCGTCATCCCCGGCTGCAAACTTAACCACAGAAAAACTTCCGTCGTTTCTTGAAAGGAACTGTCGGCCAGTGTCGGTGAGCACGGCGTCTAGTATGATATTATTGGTGTCATTTTGCAAAAATGCCATTATACAATCCTTTGTAGAAGTCTCATGTTATTCATATCTAACCTTAGGAGTAAGTATTCTCATGCGAAAAATATCATTTGAGGAGGCCAGGAACAAATTTATAGAAAAAGGGAGAACCGATATTGAACTTTTAGAAGAAGGATATACCAGTTTCAGAAATAAGGCCAAGTTTTTAGATCTTTTGTCTGGTGAAGTTTTTGAAGCAATTGCCAAAAGTGTTTATTATCAAGATTCTTCTTCGCCCACAAGAGCAAAAGAAGAAAGAAAACAAACCAACCTTAAGAAATACGGAAATGTTTGTTCGGTACACGGAAATACCGAAGCCGCCATGAAAGTTAAGAAAAAAATAGAAGATACCTGTTTAAGAAAACACGGAGTCAAAACGCCAGCTTCCTCAGAACAGACAAAAACAACAAGAAATAACACCATTAAGGAAAAATATAACGTTGACAATATTTCACAACTTAGAAAAAAAACAGTGCTAGAAACTGGTGAGTTTGTAGAAGATTGGCTGTCGAAACAACCTGACCCAAAACCTTCTTCTTATCAAAGCTTTGGAGCCATGTTTTTATTTGGCCTCAAGTCAAACAACAAGCAATCTTTTTCTATTGAAGAGCTTAACTTATTTCTTGAGAAGTTTAGAGAGCACAAAACCAAACTAGAAATTCTTGGAGAACAGCTTTTTGGTCTTTTTCACTTTAATAAAAAACCACATGAAAGCTTAAGCTACAGACCAGATTTTAAACTAAATGGCACAATTTTTTGCAACGTTGATGGGCTTTACTGGCACAGCGAAAAACAAAAAGACAAAAAGTATCATTTTGAAATGAGAAAAAAATTCGAAGACAATAGTTTATCAATTTTTCAGTTTCGTGAAGATGAAATAGTAAACAGGTCAAAAATTATAAAATCGATTATTTCTGCAAGGCTTGGACAAATAAGCCAAAAAGTTTTTGCCAGAAACTGTATTGTGCAAAACATTACACAGAAGGAAGCCGATAAGTTTCTAAATCAAAACCATCTAATGGGAACGATAAAGGCAAAACACTTAGGATTAAAAAACAAAAAAGGTGAAACAGTATCGGTTATGTCATATAAAACATTTAACACGGGTGAGTGTAAGATAGAAAGGTTTTGTTCCAATTTGGATACGGTTGTTGTTGGTGGATTTTCTAAACTTCTTTCAAACATCAAGAAAAAAGAAATCGATAAGATAAAAGAAATACACTACTGGGTTGATCTCAGATATGGAACCGGAAACCACCTAAGAACTTTTGGTTTTGAACCCACAAAAGAAACACTAGGATGGAAATGGACAGATGGAATAAACACGTTTAACAGACTCCAGTGTAGGGCAAATATGGATGACAGAAATCTATCAGAAAAAGACCATGCGGCAGAAAAAGGATGGTACAGAATATATGATGCTGGTCAACGCCTGTGGGTTTATTCCACAAACCCATCTCCCCCGGGGGTTGGCCTTCTGTCCTCCAGGGATATCGTGACGTTTTTCTGAGACTGCAAGTCCACGTTCAACATGGTTAGCTTATAACTGGAATTGCTGTCTGTTTTCAGCAATTTAAGGTCGTTCCCGGCGTTGTCCAAAACCTTAAGAAACTCGGGGTTAAATACAATTTTAAGCCTTTTGTGTCCAGAGTCTTTTATTGTGTCCACAAAAGTATCCTGGTTCAGGTACATGTTTGGGTAAGCCTTTGGAGCCCCCGACACAGAAACCAGTCTTTTTATTATCCTATTTTTGAACTTGTCAAACTCAACCTCAAACTGAATTCCGTAGTTTGAGGACATCCCGTGGGCATCCGCCGAACACATGGCGTAAATAAATCTCGAGTCCTTACCAAACTCCTTGTCTAGGTAAAAGTTTTTAGGATTTGAAAGCTTTTCTGTCAAGACCGGGTCTGGCGTCTCGGGTCTTTGTGTCCTAATCACGCTGTCATCAAAGTCGAATTCTTTTATTAGCTGGAAAGGTTCCTCGGTCGAACCTCTTCTAAAAAGCTGGAAGTATTTAATATCCCTTTGCGGGTTTGTTGGAAAATTCCACGTAATTCTCGCAGCTATATTTTTATAGTCCCAGGCAATCGTAAAGTCGGCGGGCGGAGGGGGTGGCACTGTTTCTATACACTTGACCAGTCTCCTAGAGGAGTCCTGGGAGCAAACAAGAAAAGAAATGGCTATGACACTGTCGGTTTCAAGGTCTTGCGCCTGAACCTCAACAAAAACAACACTTCTTATTCTGTAAAGATATTTTGCTCCATATTTTATTTTTAGGTCTGCGGTCGTGGAGGCTAATGGGCTCTCAACAATTATTGAGTTTTTATTAACAATAGAGCCATTTTCAGCAATCTCTTCTTTGTCAATAATATAGCCAACCGGCTGAACCGTTGAGTCAAAAGCTGCTGGGGCGTCTATTTTTCTGACTCCGACATATTCTATAACCTCCAGGTCATACTCGCTTTCGGACAAGAGTCCGGCGGAGCCATTTTCAACAGCCCCGGTCTCAATCTCAGAGGCAGTTGACAATATTTCCTCTGCCTCGTCCTCAAAGAGCCCAATTGGATTTTCTGTCATGGAGGCCAGGATTTTTGTTAAAACTCTGTTGTTGAGCTGGAGTCTTATTTTTGTTTTTTGTATCTGAGAGGTTAGGGTGTTGGCTATTTGTTCCCTGTTTTGTTTATTTACAAAGGTAACACCTAGGTCCTTAAGATTGATCAATATAGACGCAAGAAACGTTCCCCTTATCCTTTTATTAGTTAACGAGTTGAGCGTTCTAGACACGTCCAGGGGAGATTCTCTGTTGTTTGGCGGGGCAAAGCCTTTTTGTACCTCCTCCAAGGCTCGCCTAAGAAAGAAGTTTAGCCTTTGATCCGCCCCTGTGTCCTGTAGGTCTATGTTGCTGTAGTCGCCGAGAGAGAAGTCTTGTTCGTTGTGAATTTTGTTAAAAAACCTCTCTATGGAAACATTTTGAGCAACATACTCCTTAGGGCCGATAACTGGCCGCCAGTCCAGTCTAACAAGCCTTGGAACCTTGCTTTGAAAGTTTTTGGAGTCAATAAAGCTTGCCTCAAGACTCTCGCTTGGCTTTTTCGTAATGAAGGCAGGGGCAATTTGTCCAGACTCATTTATCCGTTCGTCTGGCATAAAAAAATTATAGTCAAACTTGGCGGTAAAACCACTTATCTCTGGTGCGTTTACCACACATATTTTTTTTGACGGCAAGGATTTTGACATTAGACTTCACCTTTTCTTAGATTTGCCTCAATCACAACAAAATAATCCTCAAATATAATATCATTTCTTTGTCTCGGCAGAAAGAAACTTTTACCACCGGACTCAATTATTCTGTCTCTAACTTGATTTTTGGCAAGAGTTCTTTTGCCAGACTCGGTTGCCAGGGTTGTCTCTATGTCTATTTCAAACTTGTCAACATTTATTGGAATATTGAAAACTCTGTCAAATAGTTTTGGCTCAAGGACTCTCTTGTTCACAAACTCAGACTGGAACATAATGTTGCCATACGAGAAAAGCCTCAGGGTGTCTTTTGTTTCTTGATCCAGGTCCGGGTTTCTTAAAATCGCAGAAATGTTTTGATTTGGTATTTGTTTTCCCTTTACTGTCTTCAAGTAAGACACAATAAGGTCAAAAACTTGCTGGTCCTGTAAGTTAGTTTTTGCATAGGTCGTTTCTGTAAAAACATCCTCAGACATGTCAATTCCAGACAATAGTCTTAGATATAAGTTCCACAACTCCGACTCCAGGTGATTTCTTATCATCTGAGCCCTCTGAGACTCGGACAAAAACTCATACTTAGAATCCGCCCTTAGACTCAGGAGAGTAATCTCTTTTTTGTTTATGAGAGACTCGTAATCCCTGAACACGGCTCTTTGTATTAAATTGCTGTAGTTTACGGTTGAACTTGCCAGGGAGGCTGGCAACATATTTTTGATTGGAAACAGCGAAAGATCAAAAATAAACTCTTGTGGCTTAAAAACTATGTCGTCGTATCTGGCGTCTCTCTTGTAAACCAGTATTTTTACCACATCAAACTGCTTGTCTCTAAAATTAGTATCGCTTATTGCAGTACGAGAAACTCTGTCTGACAAGTTCTTAGAAAACCCCGCAGGAATTCCAACCGTTAGCAACTTTACTTTTATGTCTGCCTCCGTTTTTTGTGAATAAGCTGGGTTTGCTAGCATGGCAAACATGGCGTTAAGATTAACTGGTGGAACCCTGTCCATTAAAAGATAACCGGTATCTGCGTCTGTTGTTTCGTCACTAACACCAACCTCGGTGAGCTTTTCATCATATTTGTCGAAAATCCAGGCAGAGGTCCTTATCTGGGAGGGATTTTTAACAAGCTCCAGGTCGCTTATCTCAAGGTGAGAAGCCCTTAGGAAAGAATCCAGAGATGCTTTTGAAAATGAATTTATTATCATTTCCTTGGAAAAATTAAGTTGTTTGTTGAAAACATCAAAAATATGCAATACGTTTTTAATCGTTTTGTCTTCGTTTATTAGTTTTGTTTTGTTAACCGTAAGAGATTTTTTGAGTTCAATAGCCCTTAGCCCGTCTCTTAGTGTTTTATGTATTCCAACGCTTCCAAGGTCCCTGGCCGCAGCAAGCCCTGCTCGGCTAAGAGAGCCTACAATAGACCTTGTTGGAGCACGGGCAGTGACCAAAGAACCAGGAGAAAACCCAGTTGGTACTATGCTTGGACTGTTTGAGGCTGGAACCTCCGAGACGTTTGGTAGTCTCGTTCTTTGTCTCAAGGAGTCGGTCCCAGCCAGGGAAAATGGGGCTCGCGGTGGCAAAAGAGAAGAAAGGGAATTGCTGTCGCTAATTCCTTTGAAAATATTTTTGTCTGTGGTAGCAGCAAGTGAGGTGTCCACCAGGTCTTTTATAATGTTATTGATGGAGTTTATGCCGGCAGTGTCTACAACCAGGGACCCCTCGGCAAAGGAAAATGTTTTATTGAACGTTGCAAACCCATATTTGTTTGACATCGAGGACAAAACCTCGAACATGAAAAGCAATAAAGTGCTGACACTGAAGTAGTTTTGTCTGGTTCTTGTTGTTGCGTCACCAAGAAGATAAACTTGGTTTGAGGAAACAGACGCCACCTGGTCCAGTCTGGTCGCTATGTCAATAAACTCCTTGAACAAGTTTGTTGAGCTTGTGTCTGTTGCCGATATTGAACTAAGCAACATGTCCTTGATTTCACCTCGTCTAAAGGCTATGATAAAATTAGAAAGACCGTCGTCGCCGCTGCCTGGCAACCTTGTGGCATCAATTAGTCTAGACCCGGCTCCTATTGCAGACAAGCCAAATGCCGGTCCTGAGACAACCGAGGAGAGCACCGTTGGCCTAATTGAGGGGGTAAATCTTGCTATGTCCCTGGTAACCGTTCCTGCGGCAAGTCTTTTATTGATTAAAGAAAAGACTTTTTCTTCAATTTCCTCTGCTAGGTCCTCAAGGAAAGGTCTGAGTTCACTTGGACCGCCAAGCAAATTTGGTGAGTCCAGGTTAGAAACTTTTGCATACTGGAATGATCTAATTGTCACAAGCTCGGATGCTAGCTTAGAAAAGATGTTTTTTTGATTGTTGCTTGTCAAAGAACACAGACCAAGAAGTAACAAATACTCAAACAACAGATTTTTCAAAACGGCGTTTGTGGTTGCTAGTTTGAAAATTGCAACACTAAAGGCTTGAGACTTGTTTACTCCAGAAATATTGGAAAGGCCAGAGGTTGCTTCTGCCAACGACAACAAAAACGTGTCATAAACTTTACCCGGGGACAACAGGCTTTCTGTCTTTAGGTCAAGAAGCGTTTCTACTGTCGTTTTTACACTGCTTACAGTGTCGTTAAACTTATTAGCATATGTGACATAAGGCTGTGTGTTAAATCCGTTTTGATTTACCTCAAGTATTGTGTCAACGAAATATGTACTTCCCGGTACATAAACCTTTTTTTCATCAGAGTCAACATAAACGCTTTCAAAAGGAAGAATGATGTTGTCATTATCCAGCTTGAAGAAAGTCAAGCTTGCCAAGGAATTATTTCCTTTTGGCTCTATGAAAATATTATCACCAACGTCTCCAACAATATTGTCAAAGGGAATTCCAGAGTTTTTTTGTTCGTACCTTGACAAAAGATTTCTTGCAACATCGGCTTTCCCCATTTGTTTAGAAACTCGTAGTTCTTTTGACAAGAAGTGAACTAATAGCTTAATTCTGTCATCCGGGTTTGCTGGCAAGGAATTTAAAAACTGGTTAAAGAAATCACTTTTGTTGGCTTTTTTTGCAGCAACATCGGAACGGACAGATGCAGGGGTAAACGTAAAACCGTTTGTTTGTGTATAGGTTTTGTCAATAACAACAGGGCTTGTGTCTGTGTCTCTGTCTTGGTCAACCAGGTCAAACAAAGATATAGAATAGCCCTCAAGCATTCCCCTGAAGTCAAAAATCAGTTGATTTATTATTTTTGTGTCTGAAAAATTGGCAAACTTGCTTCTAGGGTATTGCATTTTTGCTTCAAAGAAAGAAGAAAGAGGCAGGTATGTGGTTGTGTTAAAGCGCGAATTTGGGATCTTTTTGGGGTCTAGAGATTTCTTGACTATGTCAATCTTTTCTATTAGGTCAGAGAAATATCTAAGAGAGATTTTGGTGGTGTTCAACCCCGACACAAAATTATTTTTAATGGCGTCAAGTTGATTTCTATACAAGGGCTGTCTTCTCATGTCTGTCAGGAGTTTTTGCATGGTTGTGGCTCTAATCTCAAGAGCCTGGTACTGTGCCTTTATAAGCTGCTCTGAGCTCTCAACGACGTCTCCCCTTCCGAGCTTGCCCTTACCATCCACTGGCAAGAAGTTCATAACAGATATTATTTCTGGCCGAAAAACAGAAATGCCATTTTTTTCAACTGGCTCAAATGCCCCATTTACTACTTTAAACTGAGAAACCTTTAGCGAGTCCTGCTCAAACTTCTTTGAAATGGGCTTCAACAGTGGGGGAATAAACTTAATCAGAGGAGGCATTTTCAGGCTTCCAACGATTGAGGGCGACAGAACCCCCGGGTCAATTGTTCTTATTGTTGACACAGAGCCACCCGCTCCCCCAAGGTTAATTCTTGGGGCAGAAGGGCTTCTTGAACTTGGTCCAACAACTCTCGTGGAGGATGACTCCCGAGGGCTTGGAGACAAAACAAGGGACGTGTTTCTCGTAGGGGCACTTGCATCCGTTCCAACGGATTGTTGCGATATGCCTCCGAAATTAGCAGGTCTGCCTCTAACTCCTATGCCAAATAATGCCATTTTAAACTATTACCTCGTTTGACACAGCTTCTGTTCCTCTAGAATAATCATAATACACGGGAACAATAAAATATTTTATTTTGCCATGCTCACCGTTTTCTAGTTTGTCAACAAACTGAAAGTAGTTTGTATCCGAAATGTTGTGGCATTTACCAACAACCGTTCTCATTCCTAGCATTTCTAACAAAATAATAAAATGATCTATTTTTGAAACCTGCCCTTGAACTCTCCACTGCAATATTGTGGAGTTGGAATTAAGCTTTTGAACAGATGCCTCCGGCACCGATGGCAAAATATCAGAAAGGGAAACGTTTACCTGAACAACAGACCCAATGGTTCCAAGAGTAAACACGCTTCCTGCGTGGTTTCTCAGTCTGGTAGACTCGGTTGTTAAAGTGCCCTTGGTAGTGGCAAGCGGGTGTCTCCATTTTGCCGGTGAAAAATTGTACTCAATATTTTTGTCTGGAATTTTTACATTCCTGATGCTGTCTTCTATTGTTGTTTCCGGTTTTCTTAGGTAGGTTATTATTTGATACCTATATTCGTTTCCAGGAAATGGAGTCTTGACTCCCTTAGCGGTTCCAAATTTTCTGTCAGAAAAGTCTCTGTCTGCAATTATGCCAAAATCCTCTACCTCACTGGTCGTTATATTTGTTCTGGTAATGTTATAGGCAAGAACATTTTGAAGTTTTTCTTTCTGCTCAAATATTTCTTCATTAAAATAGTCAATCATGCCTTGTTCCTCAAGTGTTTTCTTAATGAGGTCAAGACCACCAAGATTCGGAGTAGAAACTATAGAAAACTGTATGTCTGCTTCATTTTGCGACACTATTACTTTTGGTTTAGTTGTCACGGTTTCAATAACACTTGCCACGACAGGTTTGTGCTCTATGACTAAAACATTGGAGCCAAACTCCTCATCTCCATCTAGATACAGCAGTTTTATCTTATATTCGTATATCTTGTTTTCTTTGACGTCGTCGTCAACAATAAAAATAGGACCATTGCTGTCGGAGTTTGAAATTAGTGACGGCTTGGTGACCAGGTCATAAGTGCTTTGAAAGTTGGTCAAGTTCTTTTTAAGAACAGACACAGTACAGACGCCCGGTGGAACATCTCTTATTTCCAGAGCAATGGCCCCAGAAGTATTTTGACCAACAATAGAAACAAAGTTTCTTCTTTTTTCATACTTGGTTGTTCTTGGCTTTATGGCCTTGACAACAACCGAGTCAAACTCGGCAGACATTACCCCAGAAGAATTAACAGGAATAGCTCTGTAAATAATGGTGTTTAGGTTATTTGTTATGTCCTCAACCCTTCGGTAGTCCTGTCCAAACTTAGCTTCAATGTTGCCAACAAAAATATAAGAGGCATCGTTGTTTGGAATTCCCTGTTTTATTTCTTTTCGATAAATGGCAATATTGGTGGCGTTTTTGTCCTCTTGCTTGATGTTCACTACGTTCTTTCCAGGCTTCCCGGACTGTAAAACGAGCATTTTTGGTGGCGTTGTTGGGATGTTTAGGTTTGACACATTTCTTGAGTGTGGAACCAAAACATTTATGGTTTGAAGCTCCACCCCAGTGTTGTCAACAAGCTGAAAGATGAAATAAAACTCCTCCACTTGAATCAACTCAGTTGGTATTTTCAGAATTTCTTTTATGTCAATTGTTGTTCTTGGATTGTCAACCACGACGTTTATAAAGTCCTGGGGATTTAGCTGCAGGTGTGTTGACACATTTCCTCCCCTTACAAGGTCGCCAAACAGAGAAATTCTTTGTGGGTCGGTCAAAGAAACCTGTTTAGAAATGCCTGTGTGGCTCGCGATGACCCCGGAAGACACCTTTTTGGCGCTCTGTATAGACCTTGTGGGCGTCCCGGAGATCCTGGCAGGGTCCAAGCCTCTTCTGGTGACCAGGTCAAGCGAGAGAAACTTGGCAAGCCCTGTGGGACGACCAACTCCCTGTGGGACGATTCGGTCAGCCAGGCTATTTTCCAAAACCGGCATAACGATATTTGAATCCGTTAGCTCCTGCGCGGGTCTTAATTTCAGGAACTTATCTGTTTTTATTAAGGTCGAGACGTCCTTTGCCGAGTTTCCTCCAAATAGCTTTGTTGCTTTGTCATTAGGTATTCTTGCACTCAAGTCGGACATGTGCGTGAAAAACACATTTGAAGCCTGTGCCCTGCCCTTGTCCTTGCTAACAGATGTTTTCTGAAGGATGTTTCTTATGAGGGCATCAGGATTAACCTGAGCCAGAACGGAGGTTGGTTGTTTAAAAAACGGTTTTGAGGAAGCAAGGATTTTTACCAAAATAGCATTGCTTTGCACTGCCCTTTGCGGGTCTGCAATAAATGAAATTTCATACCTAAAGTGACCATCTTTCGTTATTTCGGTCAAACGGATAGCGTCCGACTCTGGAATGTCGATGATGTTTGTCTCTTTTTTTAAGGAAACTTTCATGGTTTTAAATATATTTGGAGGACAATTTCGGGAATTCAGCAAAAAATTAAGGAAAACATATTAATGAACGTGCTGGTTCCAAAGCTGTCAACAAAGACCTTTCCGACGAAAAACACGTGGCTTGTTGAAACATTGTCTGACCCCCCGGTTAGGTTAAAGAGTCCAAAGTCTATTACGTCCAACTTTACCATGGAATTCCCTGAAACTTCGAACATTTGACAAACTAAGTTATTAGTCTTGGAGGTCTGTAGAAAAGAAACGGTTTCCTCAAACCCGGTTTGCCTGCTAAAGGCAAGTTCTGCGTCAAGGTCTTTTTCGGTTATAATTGGAGCCTGGCCGAGACTTGGAAACACGCCGAGAGAAGAGGTGGAGGAGCCAACCCTGGCTCTGTTGACCGGCGGCAAATATTTAAAATTTGGTACGTGGGACAGTCGTTTATCCATGAACAAACTCTCTACCTGGTCAACCGTTGCCGTTTGCATCGCGCTAGAGGAAATAGGAAGTCCGTCTGTAATTTTAAAGGAAATGTTGTCGTTTCCTATAATAAATTCGTTAAATCGTTGCTCAAAAAAATCTGGGGATCCCAAAATTCTAAGTTTCGTGAAAGCGTCAATTGAGGCCGAGTTTAAAAGCTGGTCCGACAATGAAGCAAACTGGCTTCCTGTTTGTAGCTCAACAGAACTGCCAGAGAAGACCTGACCGGCCAGAATTGTCAGCCCGCTGCCCCTAAAGGCCATAAGCTTGCCGGAGTCATCAGCCTCAAACGTAACTTGGTCCTGCGGCAAGGAGGAAGCCTCAAAGCAAATACGGTAAGTCTCGTCCATCCTGGACCCCGTGTTTATGGTATCTGTTGAGTAGATTGAGGCACCGTCAGTAAAACTATAAAACTCGGCCTTCAGCTTTCCTGTAGAAAGCTGACGTCTCCCTTCTTGGGTAATGAACGTATCGAAAATACGGGTTTTTGAGCTTAAAATTCCTGAAATATGGATACCCTCCTCGGTCTAACTGATTTTAAATATGGTCAGTCTGTTGGTTCGATATCAACAAACGGATGACCGCACCTGTAGTCTCTGTCGAAAAACCCGGTGTCTCTTTGGTCATATGACGGGTTAGTCGCGGTGACATAATCGAGACTTTGAGAGTATGCCAGGGAACCGGTTGTAAAAGAAACCTTGACGGCAGAGTCTAAAAATATACCGTTTCTATAAAATTTTGAATATTGCCTTTGTTCCAAAAGGTCCCTTGGCTGGCCAAATCTTCCATAGCGGAATATTGCTCTCGAAAATCTTGGCTTGGCGTCATATAGGCCGAATTTCCAGCCTCTAATAAGAGGATTGTACTCGATATAATATTGGATTCCGCTTAATACTGCGTTTGTTCTGAAAGAGCCCTCAGGAAACCTGTGTGGTCCGTCACCAAAGCCAAAATAGGAATTATAGAGGATGTTTGTTGTCATGATTGGTTCAGCAGAAGACGCCGAAATTGGAATCAGGGTGACAAGATTTAAGGGAGGAGAAGAGGCCACTAGGGCTCTGTCTGCCATAATATTTACCTCGCTTGGAAGTTCGCCGCTTGGTCCAGACTTGGTGGTAAACATTAGAACAGAAATACTGTTAAAGGAAGCGGTATAATTTAATGTGTTCCTTTTGAAGGACGTTCCAGAAAACAAAGCCTGAGAAATGACGGTTCTGCCAGCAAAAGGAATTTTATAACTTGGACTTTTTAGTCTAAAAACGCTTTTGTATCGACTTTGAAATGGCCCAGTGTAATTCCAAATGTTATCACAAAACTTTTCCTCTGCCCCGGTTGTCATACCCACGGTACAAGAAGAAGTACCAATAAAAAGCATAATTGAACTTGTTGGTGCAATAAATGGCACCCCTAGGTCTTGAACCTCTGGCTCGGTATATGCAAACTGATTTGGCACCCCCACCGCCGAGGATATTCCATTGACGGCAGAGTAATAAATAGGGTGACCTATTACCGTGTCGGCAAATTGCTCATCAGAGCACTCTCCGGTCCAAAATCTATTGAAGCTTTGCTTGATGGCTTTGACAGAAGCCAGTATCTGTGGGTAATCAGAATAAAGATATATTCTGTTGACCATGCTGCCGCTATAAAACTGAGATGTGGCCGAGTCCCCCACAACGTCTCTTTGAAGATATTTTGCCCCTGTCTTAAAAATACTGGAGTTGTTTAAAAACACATGAGACCCGTAGGACCCCGTGTAGTCTACATTTGACAAAATCTCAAATTGATTTAAAATTTTAACCATTACAAAGCCTCGTGGACGCTGTTTGTTGTAAGGAACTGATTCAGTGTGTCATTTACGGCGCTATCCTCCGACAAAAACGAGCCATACAAAACCAATTTAGCTTCCCCTGGATAAAACGTAACATCCATTGTGTTTGAGGACGAAACGGAGGCAACAAAAACAGACCACAAAAACGGAAGGTGCCACCCAACCACCAGTTTATCCTCCGGCATTAATATATATGGATTTTCTTTTTTATAGTCCTTCGTCAAGAAAACCGAAGAGTTGCCCCAGTAAGCTCCCGCTCCTATTGTTTGACCCGTGGTGGGAGAGGCCAAAAGGCTTCTGTTGTCCAACTTGTCAACACCAAATCCATTTCTCCCACCGCCTCGTAAGTCCTTGGTAATGTTTCCTGCGTTTAAAATATCCACGCCGTTGTTTCCAACGTGAGTCACGCTCGCCTCCTGGGTGGAAGAAATAAGATAGCAGTGGTCAGAAATTCCAACATTGCTTTCATTTGGCATTACAAGAGTAGCAGACATGACGATTGTCCTTGGGTTCCAGAAAATCCCGGCAACCCCAGAAACCGCAGTGGAAATAAGAAGTTCCTTTGAGGAAATATCCTCAAGAACATCAAAACCACCAAAAGAATCAGAATTTGTGTCTGTGTTTGCAGACGCACTGTAGTTATCAATTGTACTCGCATAGGAAACTACATTTGAATAGCCTAAAACATCTCTTGTGGTAGTAATATAAGTAAGACTTCCTCCCTTTGAAATTTGGGAGGAGGATGGAACATTGGAAGTAACCGGAATTGTGGAGTAATAAAATGGCTTGCTTACATTCTGTCTTTCTTTTTGGGTTAAAATAAAAAAGGTGTTGGCGGCCATTGGAAACAAATTCGTGTTTGTCTCAACTGCGTCATTTCTTGTGATGGACTCCGAAAAGGAAGCTGCCGATCCAGCAAATGAAGCCGAAACCATAACGACGAACTTTTCAACCAAAAACGGTTTGTCTATGGCCCCAGACATGTGAAAAAGTTGAGAGGATGTTGCATGGTATTTCCAAGCAAACGGAAACCCGTAGGTTTGGATGGACTCGCCCATGGCTCTTACATGCGCCCTTGAGTCTCTTGGAAGCAGCACAGAAGGTGCAAAAGCCGCCATGGAGTGAGTTGCGTGGGCAAGGTCATCTGCTGTGGCAATTGAGTCAGTAAATTGTTTTGGATCAAACCCTTGTCCAATCCCTTCCCACTTCCCAGACTCAAAATTAAAATATCCCATCTGATAGCTGTGTGACAGAATATCTCTTCTTATGCTGATGCCAGACTGGGCACTGCAATTTAGAGGTATTTCTATTTTGTTTTTGCTCCAGACAGGTCCTGTCAGACCCTCAATATTGGACCCGGTTGAGTAGAACGCCCCTGCGGCAGATTTGCCGTCTGCTGCATATTGTTGGCTGTCCCTAAATGGAGTTAAAGACTGACCCGGAAATTTAAAGGACATGGAGGGAACATGAGAGGCAGAGGAGTACCCGACCCCGAACAAAACCGTGTTTTGGTCAAAAAACCCGGCTTTAAAAATTCCGGTTCTGTTGTCAACGACTGCCGTTCGAGCCACGGTAGGAAAACTGCCAGTGATGGAATCGTTGGATTCTAGCTGAAGTTGCGGGGGGAGACCGCTCATTTTGGTTTTTTTTTCAGTTCTGGCCATCAACTACCTCTGATTTTTCCGATGAAGGCAATTGATTCTGCTCCATATTTTGCAGAATCTCTACCATAAATAAAAGTATTTGCGTTTGCTGACCTGGTCCTGGAGGGTCTCAAGTCCTCATTCAGGTTCATTTTCAGGTCAAGTAGCACAGCCATTAGGTCAGAGGAAGCACTTGTGCTTTGCACAATGTCATCAATGGTTGTGTCATCAAATGCCCTTAAAAGCCTTTCCTTGGAAAAAATATCTCCGTCAACGACAATTCCGCTGTCAAGGCTGCCATATACTTCCTGACCCTCGTCCAAAAACGGTCGGTTTTGAATTGGGTCATCGTAGTCCCAAAACTGGGATGTTCTGTTGGCATTTTTAAACGAGCTGTCAAAATTATTGCCATCTTCTACCTCACCAGCAACCCTGTGGGCAAAAAATGGTCCTTCTGTTGAGGTTTTTCTATACGGAATTGTAATGGGCTCAACGGATGTTTCATCCTGTGGGCTATCGTCGTTAAACACAACAGGTTGCGGGTAACTGCTGCCAAGCTCTATGTAGAGAACTGGGCTGAACTCTGGGAGGTCTTCCCAAACCCGTGAGTTTTCATACTCCGTAAAAGACCTAGCCTGACCAATCGGGCTGTAGGTCACATAGTGATGAAAGTCCCCAGACCAAATCTTTGGCTGTGTGGACAAAAATCTTTGGCTGTTTGTTTTTATCTCAACGCCCTGACGAAATTGATCTATTCCAGAGGTGTCTATCCCGCCAGTGCTTGAGGTAGTTGGCGTGTAAATCACCTGCTGTGAGTCATCAAATGGTGTAAATTCTGTGTAGGTCATATTTGTAAATATTAAATCTGTTGTTTTGGAATCTTTAGGGTATTATGACGTGGGACTTGAGCTAGTACCTTGTTACAAAACCTGACAAAAGTTGGAGAATTATTGTGTCTTTTAGCCCGTGTCTGTTTGAGTCCCCGAGGTAAATGTCGGCGAAGCTATACTCCATTTTTGATCTCTCCAACATGTGGCTTTCTATCACGAAATTAGTTCCGAGGTACTTGGTTTTTCTTGGAACAAGTTGCCCAATGAAAACTCCGATATTTGTGTCAAACCACTTGTAAAATTCAAAAAAGTTCTTTAGGTTTATCTTGTCTGTTAGCCTGTTAAAATAAACCTGTCTCAAAAATTCCAACCCAGGATAATCTGGAGAGAACATTAATTCTGGATTTCCTATGATGTTGTCCAGGCTGTCAAGGGTCGAGAAAATTCCTGCCATATCCTGGTCTAGGGCATCCACTATTGAAAAATCTATCGTAAATCTTGTGTTGTCTGTTGGTTCCTCGGACAACTCAAGCCTGTATAGCGGTGCCACCTGGGCATAGGAGCTAGAAAGAACGTTTTGATAGTCAAGAAAGGATCTTGGCCGGACTTTTTCGGTCGTGCTGGCCTCATCAAACTTTGGAGAAACGTAGGAGTAGTAAAACCTTTCTGGCTCTATGACCGATTTTGTCGCAGGGAAGGAGGTCCCGGACAGGTGCAGCGAGTTTTGTGAGAAATCAAATAGCTGTAGTGACCCACTTGAGTTTGACTCTGTTACTATCTGGTCGGTGGACACATCAAATCTAAGTCTTTCCCATGAGCCAGATGCGTTTGTTACGAAATTAAAGTTTATTGTTGGGTTTTGAACTCCAAGGGACTTAAAGTTTCTAACGTGTTCCTGCCATTCCTTGCTCTCAAGGTACTTGGACCAAAATCTTATTTGTCCAACTTTTCCCTCAAAGAAAACCGTCCTGGCTTCTGCTGGACAAGAGGCAGAACTGTTTAGGGCAAACTGGGAGGTAAGGTTTATACTTTGAGAACCAATCGCAAAGTAAGACCCAGATGCGTTTGAGCCAGAATTCCTTATTGACCAAACAGGGGCAGAGCTAGAATATTCGTTGTAAAAACTTTGCGTAAAGTACGCTTCTGTTATGTCTCCGTAGTTTTGTTTTGCCGCCCTCAAGAAATAAGAGGCAGACACGCTTGAGGTGAGATGAGGGTGATCACTTCTTTGTCTCCCACATGAGACATACCACTGATCACCATCAAATATGTCAACTCCAGTTACATACATGGACAGGGGTGCTAGGGAAAAAGACATGTCTCCCGGACGAGCGTGTAGGGTTATTCTGTTGGCTCCAGACACGGCTACAACATTTAGTGGAACAAGCACTCCCTCGCTTCCGGTTGTTGTCATCCTAAAAAGGCTCTGAGAGGCATTAGACAAGGTATTTGGAGGGAACTTAAATGTTCCCTCCAGTGTCCATGAGCCAGAGGTCATATACCCGTCTGCGTTAAACGCTGCCCCAAGACCGGAGGCACTTGGATAACCGGGCTCCACCTTGGAGGAAGACAGGTAGGGGCTGAAAGCAAAGCCGCCAGACGCAAAGTTAGCCAAGGTTGAAATTTCTGACTTTTTATCTCTCACAAAATTAAGGGTCGCCTTGGTTGGTCCACCAAATTCTCTTATTCTAAAATTGTTGTCTGGGTCTATGCCAACCGTTCTAATGAATGACTTTACAGAGTGAATTGTTCCTTTTGACCTGAGAATATCTTGGAGGTTTATAAGAATGCGTCTCCATATTTGATTTTGAATATGTTGTAGGCTTAAGTCATTTGTTGAGTATGTGTTTTGTATGTTTTCCCTGTTTATATATTGCTCTATTGTGCTGCCAACAAACAAAGGAGGCAGAGTTATCCCCTGCTGTTTAGCCAAAAATTGCAAGAATTGATCTGGTATTGTGTCTTCCTCGTCATAATCCGCCCAGTTTAGATTTGAAAACCCCTGAGTAAACAGCTTCAGTTCATCAAAGTACTTTGCCCACACATAAGCCAGAGACAAAAGAAGCTGTGTTCCGCCAAGTTTAATTGACTTTGGGTCAGAACCAGAAACCAAGGTTGACACAATGTCACCAGTTTCTGTCTGAAAGCCACTATCCTCTTGGCCCTCCCACAGATAATGTTTTGGAATAAGTTTGGTAATAAGGTTTGGATTTTGTTCGTCATAATATGAGGCACTCGTTAAAAAGACTTCTCTTATTGTTTCTATTTCTGGGTATTCTGGAAATAAGATAGGGGTAAGTTCTAGTTTTTCGTAGGTCATTGGGTCCTGACCAGCCACTGAACTAGTTGCGACTTCTCTTACCTTAAGAGTATTTCCTGCTATGTTTAATTTTCCATGCAAGGAATTACCGCTGTGGTCAATTGTTAACAGCGTATTTGACCCAGAAGGCTCATTGAACTTAAAATATAGCTTTAGGTCATCGGATGCAAAAACCGCTTTTCTTTCTGAGCTAACTCGGTCTTCGAGACTTTTGGCAGTGTGCCATATCCGCAAGTCATCAATCGCCCCCGATAAAGTGTTGTGTTCTGTGTGCGTGTAAGAAGGACCAGAAAAAGATGACCCAGAACCTATGGTCAGGTTAATTCCTCCCCAAAAGGTCTCACTTGTGTCAAAAGAAGGTGAAGACCCGGTTAAATTATGATTTACATAGGCAAAAAGTTTATTAACTTCTGGATTTCTGTCCCAGACAAGAGATATGTTGTTCCACGCTCCTTTTGCCAAGGAAAAGGAAACAACTTGTCCAAAACTCTTACTTGAGACAGTATAAAATGCCGGAGCCAAGTTCCCGTCAGAACTTGCGCTTATCACAAAGGCAAAACCGTCTAAGCCGCCTGCTGATTGACTTAGTTTGTTTAATATTGTTTGACCAGTGTTTGACCCAGACGGTAACCACAACCACATTTCTATTGTGGTGGAGTCTAGCTCTGGATTTAATTTGGACTCTCCGGTGTGGTCTCTGGAAACGTCTGGGTACATGGCTCCTTCCATGTCCTTAACAGTTATCCAGGTACCAGCACTTGTCTCTGACCCATTGGAGCCAGAAAAAAACGCATATCCTTTATATTTTGGAAATTCATCAAACAGATATTTTTCAAAGCCGGTTAGTTTTTGAAAAAAAGACTCATACTCGGCCTGGGTTCCATCAAATGGAAAATTGTTTATTATTGTGTCAAATGCAACGTTCGTTTTCACCTGGGCACTATTGAAAAACGTATGATTTTCAAATTTTGTCCAATCAATCTTGAGCTGTTGGGTTGACTTGATGCCCGCTTCGTCAAGGTCATACTTGAACGAGGAAGTAAGACCAACCGTTGAGTCCTCAAGATCTGCGCCAATGACTTTTGTAAAAGTGGCCGACTTGGCAGAATCCTCTGTGAGGCTTCTGACAAAATTAGGCACAAACAGAGGCGGCCTGTTAAGTCTAAGATTGTCTCCGTTGTCGGTCATTCGTTAACCACCTTGAATCTAAATCCCTGGTCTACTATTAGATCTACGGCTCCATTTTCTTCAATCTTAAATTCAAACTCATATACTCTGTTAACGTCTAGGTCAGAAAACCAGAAGTCAAAAAACATTCCTTGTCCATCCGAGGACAGTTTGGTTCCAACGGTGTCAAATGGAACAATAACCTCTTTTGTATATGGGTCTATTAATTTCCAATACATGTTTTTTAGTATTTTTGACACTGCCGCCTTTGGTAGACGCTGTGTGGAAAAGTTAAAATCCCAATCCTGAATAAATACTCTAAGTTTAGAGTTTTCCGACCTTGTGTAAAATTGTTCCAAGTTTGTTATGTTTACAACGTAATTTCTTTGGTCAAAACTGGTGACCGTTCCAAGGTTTTTACTAAAGGTCATATAGCCACCCGAGGCATAAAGAACGGTTCTGTCCAGAGACTTCCAAAGCGACAAAAAGCTTTGTGTGTACCCGGAGGCACTCACAAAAGAATTAAGGCTTGACGTTAACAACGTATTCATGTTTACGTCAGCATAATACGTGCCAGACTGCTGAAGTCTCCCAAAAGTAACCTGGCTTCCGGTAAAGGAGGCGCTGAGGTAAGAAACACTGCTGGTATAGAATGTAATAGACTGGGAGTGCGACTGTGACCAGGAGGTCATAGCAACTATTTGACTTTTGGAGGCAACTAGTTCTAATATTAAGCAGTTAGAGCCAGAAATGCCAACAGAGCCAGAACTGAAATTTGCACCGGTTCCTCTCGTGGAATTATAAATATGAAACCTGTTTTGTTCGTCAAACAAAGCCTGGGTTGTGTCGTCCTGAATCAGGTTTCCGTTATATTTTATATATATTTTTGGCTGGTAACTTTTGTTGTTTACGTTTCTGCTACCAAATCTCTTGACAAATCTCGTAATTTGGTCCTGCTCCTGGGATGGCAAGAAAGATATTCTAAAGCCATTGTTTGGAAGATTCGCCCAAATAGAGGCTGAGACAAGGTGTGAAACGTCTACGTACATGTCCTCATCGCCCGTAGAAAAAGACTGAGTGACAGACAGGCTCTGAGAGCCAATACCAATGTTACCGCTCACATAAAAATCACAGGTGTCCCCTATTGCCCCGGAAGAATAGGCTCCCGAAACGGTCCACAGGACAACGGATGGATTGTTTGAGGCAGAAACCCAGTTTGCGCTGTCGAGGTCTTTGAAGTAAATAACATCCTGGCCAACACCCTCTGACCAGTCCTTGGCTAATGGATTTAGCTGCAAGGTAAAATTAGAGGGAGTTGTTTGTCCTCCATAAACATTTTTTAAGTGTAAAAAAGCCTGGAAGGAGTTTCCAGAAGCATTTAACAAAGAAGACGTTAGCGACTGAAGTGAGAAATAGTCAAATTTTATTAAAACCCTAGAGGTTTCTACCGGGGCTGTGGTTCCTGAGAGATATGTTTCGTTATAAAGCTTGAAAAGATCCAGCGAGGCAGCTTGTCCAACGTTTGAGCCAAGAGACCGAGACCCAAATACAATTTTGTCAGTAATGTATGTGTCTTTGCTAGCTGTTAGTATTCTGTACATTATTTGTCTCTTTCAGGCTTCCAAATATTATAGGGCACGGTTCTTTCAGACAGAAGTCGCCTCGATGTCGTAGTTTCCATATTTTATTTCAAATATTGAACCTGGTGGCCCTATTACGAGTCCTTTTGTTGTGTTAGACTGAACATCAAACTGGGCCGGGCTATATTCTCTTCCACTTACTGGTCCAAATAGATTTTTAATAGAAACATTTGTCACGGACACTATTCCGTTGTTATTATAAATAATATTTTGTAGGTCAGACAAAATAATTGGCTGGTCTATTTCAAAGTGTTTTACTGCAAAATAGTTTTTAAGCCTTGACACAACGTTCTGTAAAACAAGTTTTTTGTTTTTAGATGGGTCTACAACCACAGAAAATTCAAGCTTTAGGTTAACAACCTGAGCATCCAGTATATCGATGGCGTCAGAAATCATCCTGAAGCCGTTAAGATATGTCTGAAGATTTTTCTTAAGCGAGTCCGGGGATGTTGCTAGCTGGCCTGTTTGGTTCCTTGAAATGATGAAAAGCTGGGTGGCCAAGGGGTTATTTGGGTTTGACCTGACGGATGCCCTGTAGACCCTGCCAAAATTAGATGGCATTGTGTAAACCCTAGCAAGGAGGTCTTCTTTGGTTACAATTCTGCTCTGTGAGGCTCTTGCCGCTGGTATTTTTGCTTTTAGTTCGTCCACGGACGGGGCATCGTCCCCGCCAGCGGCGTCTGCGTCATTTATGGCGTCTACAGACTTTCTTACAAATGCGGCTTCTGCAGAACCTGCTCCGTTTGGAAAGTTTATGTTCAGTGTCCCAATGCCCCTAAGTCCTCCTTTTGTAACGTTGTGTTTTAGTCCACCACCAAATCTGTATTCCACAGTTATTGTGGAATTTGGAACAACCACCCCGAGTGTTGTGGTCTGCAAGAGGTTGCCAGGGTTTAGGGAAAATCTAGAAAATGTACGCTTACCATAGAGGGGAACAGCAAATTCGCTCGGATCTGGCACAATGTCATCATCCAGACTTACAGCATTACCGCCACCAAAAGTTAATGTCGTTAACCTTGACTGTAGGTCCGTTTTTTTTGTAAACCTGTAGGGCGCTGGGATAATGGCCATGTTTTCCTTGACCAGCTCATTGTCGTCATTTCTATTCAGTAAAGCCTTATAAATCGTGTCCTGGGTGAGATACTCGACCTCATAATAAATGTTTCCCTGTGAGTCTGTTACAGAAATAACCTCTGTGACATTTTCCTTAGACAGAATAAATCTTTTAAATGCCTCAAACGTACCAACAGAAAAAGATTCCACTTGTCTGTTCCCGGATATAGCCACGGACTTTCTCGACATAATAAAGGCCGTTGGGTTATTGTTAGCATCTCTGCTTGAGATTTTTATGCTTGCAATATAGTTTCCATCCAATTCCTCTGCGAAATCGACGTCATCAACAAGCTCAAAAGATGTGCCAACATTTGAAGGAAAGGTGGTGCCTGCTTGTATTACCGGCAAACAACTAAGTTTTGGCACAGGTGGACTTTGTGAGGTGTCGGCTGGAACCTCTAAGGAGATGGTTATATTTACCACTGCCGGGGAGGCTCCCACCACAGAAACCCCTGAGTTTTGCAAGTGTCTGTCAATGTTTCTAAGCTCGATGGAGGAAACGGGGTCTAACTCGTGGAACTGGTGGTCCAGGTAAAAACTCTGTACGTCGCCCACATAGGCCGCCATTTCTAAAAACATGCCACCTAGGGAAGCCTCGCTAAAGTCTCTTATTTTGTCAGGGAAGTGAACCCTGGCATATTCAAACAAATCTTGCTTGAACCCGTTAAAATCCTTGTTTAGGTACTTTCTCGTTTTGATTTGTTTGAGAATTTGATTTTTTGTGTCAACTGGCATTTTTTACCACCTAAATAACAAACAAGGAAATCTGCATTTTTGCGTTTGTAATGTTTAGAGAATTAATTGAGTAGACTAGTGTTAATCTAACTACTCCCACTCCATTGTTTTCTGTTCTGTCGATAAACGACTCATAGGCAACGGGCGTTACAAACGGCATAAACTTGGCAATAGCTGTGTTAATTCGAAGCATTGCCTCCTGGTCAAAATCCTCTTTGTGTGAAAAATCAACCAAAATAGGTCTTAAGTTGGTTCCAAAATAATAATTTCCAAGTCTTTCCCCCCAGTTTGTTAAAACCAGGTTTCTTAGGTTGTCATCAATTTGGTTCCTTATGTCTGTGTGCATTAAAAATAGCCCATTGTCAGACGGGTCTGGCTCAACGGGCGTTTTAATGCCTATTGGTACAAGGGTTCTGTTTCGATTTAGAACGTCTTCCTGCCTAAATCCCTTGACGCCAACATTTTTAAAGGATATTTCGGTCATGAAAATAAATATTGGGTTACCATAAAATGTTTTGAGGTTTAAATCCCAACATTAGTTCCAAGAGACCAAATTTTCAGATGTGAGAGGTGAAATTCGGCTGCCGAAGCTGCCCCGGAGTTCCAAATTCCAACTCCAACCCTATCCGGTGTCCACCCGTCAAACCCGGTAAGAGGAACAGAATATCCAGATTCTGGATATGCCACCCTGGACCATATGTCAGAATTAATGCCGCTAGAACGAGAAAACACTGCAACCCTCAAAGCCCATTGTGTTGGTGTCACGTTGTCCAGTTTACGGAATTCCACTACGACCCTGATTGGCCCAAATGTCCAATCATTGGGCACTTGGTTGAAATTTGTTGCGGTAACTTGAACCGGGGTGTCTGTTGCCTGTATGCCGTCATCGCCAACGGCAAAGAGGTCTAAGTTTGTAGCACTGTCTAAGACCCGCAACCCAAGTCCAGTAAACGAAGTACCTGCATTTTGTTGAAAGCCTATCATTACTACCCCATAGGAGTTTGTGTTGCTTATCAAATTACCTATTCCATAGTCTAAAATGAAACCCCCTGTGGGAAGCGTTCCTGCCAGAATCCTACGGACCAAAATGCCTGTCTGGGAAGCATTGGCCACAAATTTAATCAACTTGGTCGAAGCCATCCAAGTGGCGGCTATATTTCCTGTTGGAGTAAGTGTCCCTGCCGGGGCAGTGTAAACAGCCGGACCCGAGTTTCCTTGCGCTTCCGTGGTGGAGGCCACATCGGTCGTTACGGTAGTGTCTAGCTCAAACAGTAATCCCGGAACGAGGTCGTCAACCCAATTAGTTCCATCCCAGACCAAGGCACTGCCAGTTGTTGGACTGGTAATGTTCAGGGGAGTCGTTTGCAGCTTTTCTACAGTTGGGTTTGGATATGTGCCCCCAAGATCGCCTCCTGCTGCTCCTGATGGAGTTCCTCCGCTACTACCACTAGCAGGTGCCCAGGCTGTTCCATTCCAGGTTAAAACATAGTTTGTAGTGGGAGTTGTTGACAGGACAGGATTTCCCTGGAGGCCAGAAACTCTTGGATTTGGGTAGTTTCCCGTTAGGTCCCCCCCGGCGGCAGCATTTCCCGGCATGGCCTTGTTTCCAGAAAAACCTAAGGTTCTAAGGCCAGGGATTTGTGGATCTGGATCTATCGGGAAGGAGTTGGCGATCTGACTGTTTATGAAGTTGTTTGTTACATTTAAAATACTTCCGGTGACAGAAGGTACAATTTGCAAATTAATATATTCATCAAGCTCAAAAGCAAGATTTTCGGCAATTTTGTGCCTAAGCTCCTGAGCCTTTTCAAGCGTGTCTATTACCTCCTCGCTTGAGTTAAGGATTCTGTCTAGGGCGACAGCCAACTCATATTTGTTTTTACTTGTCATGGCCTTGCACTCTTTTTTCTTTTACTCTCCAAAAATGCGAGCTGACTTTGAGTCCTCTACTGCCTGAGAGGCTTCTTGTCTTTTGGAACGCAGGTTTGCCTCAAGCGTGGTTTTATGGCTGAGAATTACAGGGACCTGTCCAGTAAGTCCGGCTATAGGATTAAATGGAACTGCAACGGCGGCAGTAAACGCACTTTGAACCGCAACGGCAAAGTCGTCACAAAAGGTTTTAAGATCATCTATTTGTCCCTGAAGTTTTTGCACTGTTTTTTTGAACTCTGTCCACTTAATATAAGGTTCTTCCTTGCCTGTGGATTTCCCCAAAAATATTTCTTTCGAGTAAATTTGAAACTTTCCGTCTTTGTTGATGTGAATGTAGGCGAGGTCATTTTCATCCTCTCCTTCCCTTATGATTAAAATTGTTCCGTCAACATCCTCGGTTTTTCTGGCTATAAACCTAAGGTTATCTGCCTTGGCAACCACATAGGATTTTCCAAAGGTGCCCTCGGAGCCTTCGTTTGGTTGCTCAAACTCAATCGTGTTTTCCGGGAAAGAAATCTCGGTCAACCCGAAGTTAACATCAGCGTTGGACTGCATCGTTACAAAAACTCTTGCAGCGTCATTTCCCTGGTCTGGGTCTCCTTCCCTGATGTTGTCCTGCTTGCCCTCCTGCAGGTAGGGCGTCTTGTTGACCTCCAGCTTGTCCCTGGTGTTTTTTATAAGTCTTGGGGCGGTTTCCTCTGGCTCCTCGTCCTCGGACTGTGGGAGCTTTCTTCCTCTCCCGGCAACAATGTCCACACACCCAGCCTGTCCAGAGGGAACATCGGCGTCTGCCCTGACGACCGGACCGGTTCTGTCTTCACCAAAAACAATCAAGGAGTTGTTTTTGCCCTGAATTACGGTTTCTCCTGGTCTTTTCTTGTACCTTGGAACCGGCTCGAAAGTAAAGTTCCGTACAGCAGCACTTCCTTCCAAAATTCCATCATAAGGATTTTCGCCGTTTGAACCAGTTATCCTTAAAGTCTGAGTCTGTTGAGAGCCTGCCCCGTTTGGAAAGCTTGGGGTATGGGGGTCATCTCTGCCGCGTTCTGAGGTAGAGAGATTTTGTGGATTGTACTCTGGAAAAAACCTTCTGTCGTGAACAGAAAAGTTCACATCCTCGACGGTTCTTTGCTCAGAAACCCTGTAGAGCCAGTACCCAACAACGGTTCCATTTTTTTCTGGATCTGGATAAATAACCCAAACCTGTTCCCCGGGAACTATTGGAAACTGTATAAAGCTTGAAAAAAACGGAAACAACACCGTTGAGGTGGCGTTTCCGGCGTCCTGGTTGTCAGATATAACTCTTGCTAAAATAGAGTTGCCTGGCAACACATCTACAAGCTCGGGGTTATTTACCTGGTCTGCTATGTTTTGTTTTTGTTCGTCCGAAAAAGACCCTGGATCCTCAAAAACCTCCACAACAATAGCCCTTTGCAAAATGGGCTGGTTGCCAGACATTTGTTGGGCCCTTAGGTCTCCGCTGGGTCTTGTTAGTGTTGAGCCCCCAATTACTCTTCTGGAGACCGCCGTAGTTCTTGCCATATGCCTTAAATACTATCACACGAAAAAAAACGAATTTTCTACTTTTGACCGGATTCAAGTTCCTGGTACAAGGATTCTTCTGTAAAGTCTGCGGTGTCTTTCTTTTTGGCAGCCCCAACAAGATCAGCCAGTTTTATAAGCTGGTCATTTGCCTTGGACATTCTTTCCATGTATCTTGTAAGGTTTTGACCGTGGATGGCATGTTCAGACGCGTTTCCCTGGACTATCCTGTAAAGGTCTGCCCAGGCAACCCAGGCATTCATCCTGTCTGTCACAGAGTTTTCATATATTTGTCTCCACAGGGACTTTAATTTGTCTTCTGTGGAAGACAGGCTGTCAAGAAGTTCGTTAAAGTTTGACAGCATTTTGGTGCTTTTTTCCTGAATGTCCTCAAGTTCCCGAAATGGAAAATCCATCCCTGGGGACCCTGGCTCCTCAGGTTCTGCGAACGAAGCCTCTAGTTGTGCTTGTGTGTGTTTCAATTGAACTCCTCAAGGGATTTGGCTTCTTTATAGTGTTTTTTTATAGATGCCAATAAAATACTTAATTGCTTAGACGAAAATCCGGTTATCTCTCTCAGGTAAAGAAGAACGGCTCTTTTATTTAAAAAGTCAACGTCATCAATGTTTTCAACCAATATTTTAATGGCCTTGATACAGCTTTGCTCATTGTCCGTTTTTGCCTTATTTCCAATTTCCTCAATAAGCCTTGACAATCTGTCTCTTAACTCTGCTGCTATCATCAACTCTTCACCGTCTGGTGCCACAGAATACCCCTCTATGGCCTCTAGGTCTTGCTGAGACAAGTTTTCCTTGTTGTCAATGGACACATACGACTGTAGCCTTTTTGAGTTTTGCTTTGATTTTATTGTGAGCCAGTTTTTTGCCACGACATTGAAATAAGAAAATGCTTTAGAGCCCTTCTCTGCATTAAATTTTGGCAAGGTCCCATACAAAAACTCCAAACATTCATTTTTTAAGTCCTCCCGGGACTCATACATCACGTTAAAGCCATAAACATTTATTAAATTCTCAACCAGTGAGTCAAGGGCGGGATATATCTGCTCCAGATATATCTTATTCTTTTCATCGACGATAAGTTCTTTTTGATACTCAACAATTGCCTGCTGTGTGTACTGGTCAAAGTATTCTACGGACTTGGTCCCGGGCTTTTTCCTTGAAATCTTTTTTCTTTCACTCTTGGCATCTTTTGTGTCCAAGGAAGGAACAACAAGAATTTCGTTGTTTTTTTCAACAACCACCTCAACTATTTCAGCAGTTAACAGATTTCCAGCTTCTTTTGGTAGGAAACTTGTTGGTTTTTGTGGCTTTTCTTTCTGGGCAACAATAGCAGATTTTTTTTTGGTGTGCTTTTTTGCCGCTGTCTTCTTTTGTAACTTTTTTGGCCTTTTAACTTGTGGCTTTTTTTGACTTTTCTTACCAGAACGAGCCTTGGTCTCTGTCTTCTTAGCTGTCTTCTTCAAGGTCTTCTTCGTCTTCTTCTTCGTTTTTTTCATTTTTTGCCGTAGTGGTAATATATTTTTCTTTACTTAGTTTTGTAAAATCATTTATTAAAAGTATTACCGCCTGACGACTAAATTGAATATTTGTTAATATTTCATCAAGATGATGCTTTAATTCTGGCGACTCAAAATAAAATTCGGTATCCAACAGGTCCTTTTGGGATTTTTCCAAGTCTATTAAAACCTTAATAACATTGGACAGTTGATCCTCCACCGAGAAGATCATTTTTGCAAATCTCACTATATAAAAGGACAAAACTCCAACAGCCACTGCTAGGGTGACAGAAACCAAAAAAAGAAAAACAGAAATTAATATAAAAATCATATTATCTCTTTAAATACCAGGTCGTATGCTTTTGAAATTGCCTCAAAGGAGTATTTTTCTGCAAACTTCTTTCTGGCGTCCATGGCTATTTTCTTTGGAGTGAGAGACGACTCGTAAAACTTAAGGATTTTTTTCTTAAAGTCTTGCTCGTTGACCATGCCCCACTCAGACCCGGCCATCCAGATTTGTCCGTCTACCCTGGATTGGGGAATTTGTCCTAGGGTGGTGTCTAGTTTTACAAACATGCCAAGATTTAAAAACTCGGTGTGTGCCGACCAGTTGGAGCCTATAACAGGCACTCCACATGCAGCCGACTCTAAAATTGGAAGCCCAAATCCTTCCCCGTGAGTCAAGGTCACCAAGGCTTTTATCGTTGGATTCTTGTATAGTCCAACGAGTTCCTTTTCTGACATTTCCCCATGTAACAGATAGAATTTTGGGTTTTCGGCCTTGTTTGCCTCTTGGATTAGCTTGGTTAAGGATTGCTTGCAGATGTGTCTGTCTGCCTCCGTAAGCCTTCCCATGTTTGTTTTAAGGATTATTCCAACATCTGGGTGGTTCTCGAACACCTCAAATAACCACTTTAAGGTAAATGGAAGATTTTTCCTGTCAGACAGGGCGTCTCCCCCGGTCACCTGACCAAAGACCAAAAAATTAAACTTGGTTTCAAGGTCAAGTTCAAGTGGTTCGGCGGTATCGTAGGATAGAACCTCATCAAAAAAAGACTCCCCAACAACCAGTATTTTGGTTGTAACATGCCCAGAGTTAATAAAAACCTGTTTTGTAAACTCTGACGGAACCACCACCAGGTCCATTTTATTGACACAGGCAATCCACTCTGGGTTACACCGGGAGGCTTCTACCCCGGCCGTCATGCCTACGTTAAATCTTCCTAGTTCTGGGCACCACTCGCTTGGCAACTGTAGCTGTATTGTAACATCATATTTTTCCTTGACGTTAGAGCTTGCCTGGAAGCATCTTCCAGCGAGAGACCCATAGGCATACACGTCCGTTATCCAGGGCGTCTGGCCCCAGTTTAGAAGCTCTGTGGTTATGTCTAGGTCCCCACGGGTGTCGGCGGCGTTAAATAACCACCTAGCCACCTGCCTTGAGTGAACCCCGTAGCCGCTCATTGAGAGCACCGGAGCACGTAAAAGTACAGATTTCTTGTTCATGTTCACAAAACCCTTGTTATTTTTATTTTTTTCATCAAGTATCCCGTAATGTCAACTGGCAACTTTTTGACTTCTTCGTCAATGGCCACGTTGTTTTGAGCATAAACTTCACCAGTCTTGTCGGCCTGTGTCCTTAGGACCTTGTTTGGGTTTTCAAGTTTTGTGATTGTCCAGGTTTTCTTTTGTTTTTCCTTGAAAGAAAGAATTGTAGACCCAAGGGTTTTATCCCACTGGTTTATGAGTCTTTCGAAGCTAAACTCATGGTCAACATAAGAAATGACCTTGTCTCTCATGGCCTTTTTCTCCTCAGAGGTTAGGTCATGGATTTTCATCAGGGCATCCACGACTTGCTGGTGGTTGGAATAGTCCTCATAAATATACGGAACAAGTTGTGAGCCAACTAGCTGTCTGGAGGCAGGCTCTATAGCCACCCCGTGTTCTGTCCCATCCCGATAGTCAACTACCTGTCTTGTCATTCCTCCAGTTTTTAAAGCAACCACTGGTTTGCCAACCATCATCTGAATAAGGGTGGAAAGACCAAAGCCCTCTGCCTTTGCTACATTTAGCACCGTGTCACACAGATTATGGACCAGGTTCATGTCCTGGGAGGCCAGTTTTTCAGTAGAGAACAAAACTCTGTCCCTAAGTCCATACAGGGAAGAAACCTCCACCAAGTTTGCTCCTTCTATATCATACGGGTCTGTGTGCATCAAAAGAAATGCATTTTTGTGGCCGTGTTTTTCTTCTAGTTTGTTGAGAAACTCTGAAAAACAAGCAATTACGTCTGCTCCCATTTTTCTCGTGGCATTTCTGTTAACCCACAGGACCTTGAACCAGTCTGCCCTGTCGCCAAATTTATCCCTAGAAACATTTTTTATGGTTTCTTCCGGTAGTGGAAAATACATTTCCTTGGGAAAGGCGTGTGGAATATAGTTGGTCTTTTCTGGATACCTTGGCTGAACTAACTCATAGGTTTTCCAGGCGAGACAATTTATTAAGTCGGTAGAATTGTACCAAATATTGTTGAAGTCAGGATATGGCTCGTTGTCCCAGACGTGCCAGTAGGTTATTGGACATATCTGTCTTATTTCATCTGCCATTTCCCAAACCCAAATAAACTGCCTTGGGTCAGTAAATAAAAATAAGGCATCTGGCCTCTCCGTTAAAAGAATCTGCCTCACCTGCTCTTTTGTACCGAACCCATCCACTGGTTTCACTATAAGGTCAGGATGTGGCTGCATTATTCTGTAGTCTGAGTGCTTTAGGGCGCCTCCAAGACATACAAACTTATATCTTCCAGTCGCCAGCAAGCCATTAAACAACAGACCAGCCTGAACACCAACGCCAGAAGTTGACATTGGGTGATCACACAAAGTCAAAATTTTAAACTTTTTCTTTGGAATCTCTGTTTGAATCTCACTAGGGTTAAAGCCGACCATTTATAGACCTTTCACTTCAAAACTTGAAGTATTTTGTGATTATTTTCTTCAAAAAGACTAGAGGCTAGCTCACCTCTAAGGTCATTCTGGTACATTAACCTAGCCAAGTCTTTGTATTTTATTTTTGGTTCCCACCCAAGCAATTCTTTGGCCTTCAGTGAATTTCCCTCTAGGTGATTGACCTCGTGGGGTCGAATCTGGGCCAGGTCAAACTCCACATGTTGAGTGTAATCCAGCCCGGCTTCTTCGAAAACGGCCTCCAGAAACTCCTTGACGGAGTGGCTTTCCCCGGTTGCGATCACAAAGTCCTCAGGAGTTGTGCGTTGGAGCATCTTCCACATGGCAACCACATATTCCTTTGCGTATCCCCAGTCTCTTTTAGCATCAAGATTGCCAAGGAGAAGTTTGTCTTGTTTTCCAAGCTTAATTCTTGCTGCCGCCTTTGTTATTTTTCTGGTGACAAACTTTTCCCCGCGTCTTTCAGACTCATGGTTGTTTAATATTCCCACAGAAATAAACATGTCATAGGCTTTTCTGTAGTTCACACAAATATTGTGGGATGCGACTTTTGCACACGCATACGGGCTTGCCGGCATAAACGTAGTGTTCTCGTTTTGTGGACAGGATGGGTTGAAGCCAAACTGCTCAGACGAACCCGCCTGGTATATTTTTGCCCTTGGTACAACAGCCTTTGCCGCATTTAAAAGACGGAGTGTTCCCATGGCCACTACGTCGAACGTTTCCTCTGGACACTCAAAACTAGCCCCTACGTGGCTTTGGGCTGCAAGATTATAGATCTCATCTGGTTTGTATGTTTCCAGGATTTTATACAAGGAGCTTGCATCCTGCATGTTTCCTGTCGTGTGGATAAAGTGCTCATGGTCAAAAATAGACTTTAACCAAGGCTGTGAAGCCTGGGAGTTTCTTCGCGTCATTCCCACCACCACATAGTTTTTGTCTAGCAAAAGCTCAGCCAAATAACTGCCGTCCTGTCCACTAACTCCCGTGATAAGAGCAATTTTTCTTCTACTGCTAGAGTTCATTTTACTTTCTTTGCCCCCACTTATTTCGTTTGTCAAAAACTCATATGCCTCAGACACGGTCTGAGACAATAACTTTTTTGGTTTCCACCCGAGTTTATTGAGGTTTGTTATGTCTGACAGCTTCTGAAACATGCCGTCAGACCTAGAACCCACGTGGGAAAAAGAAATTCTTGAGGCTTTTTCACCCGCCAGAATTTTTACAGTTCTTTCGTAAATCTCGTTAATTGAATAATCTTCCCCAGGAGAGACGTTTATGACCTCTGGTACTTCATCAAATTTATCCAGAGAATAAAAAATAAAGTCAGCCAAGTCGGCAGCATCCATGAACTCCCTTCTTGGTGTCCCCGTACCCCAGATTTCTATCTCTGCTGTTTGGTGGGTTTCAAGTTTGACGAGCGCCTCATGGGTTTTTCTTATAATGGCTGGAAGTAGATGGCTTTTCTCCTGGTCAAAATGGTCCCATCTTCCAAAGAGATTACACGGAATATAGGTTTTGTATTTTAAACCGGTCTCTGCAACCGTGTACTGACACGCCTTTTGAATAGCGTTTTTTGCTATAGCATATCCTTCATTTGTTGGCTCAAGAAGTCCGGTAAATAAATACTCTTCCTTCATTGGCTGTGGGGCATTTTTGGGGTACATGCATGTTGACCCAAGATTTATCATCTTAGGAATATAAAGCGTCCTAGCCGCCTTTACAACGTTCAAACCCATTTTTAGGTTTTCTGACATAAAGTCAAACAAAAACGTCTTGTTTGCCTCTATTCCACCAACAAGACCAGCAGCATGAATGATTAACTCTGGCTTTGTTTCCTCCAGGTAAGAAAAAACCTGCTCGTAGTCAAGCAAATCTACTTCTTTTCTTGATGGGGCAACGATGCTGTGATTTTTAGAACTTGGGTGCTCTAAAATATTTTTCCCCACCATCCCAGAGCCACCAGTAAGCAATATTCTCACTTGTTTACCTCAAAAACACCATGGCTCACACAAACATTATAGGTTGTGTTGTGCAACAGAGTTGCGTCCTTGTTCGACTTAAGGACAGGTTTGTCCACAGAGGTAAAATATTTCGAAATGTCCTTGGCAAAGTCAACCATCCCATAGGAAACCACATTAAACTCTCGCCCATCTCTTTTCCAGGCTCTTTCGAGCTCGTTCCAAGGCAGACAGTCTTGTCTGTTGTTTTCCCAAAATTCATCCAAGGTAACAATCATTTTTCCCTGAGGACGAAGAACCCGATGACACTCTGCTATTACCTTTATAAACAGGGCAGGGTCCTCAAAATGTTCAAAGGTAGAAAGAGAGAAAATATAATCCAAGGAGTTATCCCTAAGGTCAATCATGGAGGCATCCATATAGAGAACCCTGTGAGTCCCGGTATCTATTTCTTCATTCTTAATTCTTTCATCTATGTCAATGCCAAGGTAAGTTTTTGGCTGTAGGGCATCTCTAACAAACTCATGCCAGGTGTGCTCCGAGGGCAAGCCAATTCCAATATCTAAAACATCAGAGCCTCTAAGGTCTGCTGCGCCAGCAGCCCAAAAATATTCAAACGGCCTAGAGCCCCAGTTCCCGTATTTGATTCCGGTCAACTGTGGATCATGTGGTGAAAAATATCCCATTTTTGTCATAGTACCTTTAATATATTTTCGACTCTGTTCACAAACGTGTGCTTCTCTTTTACCAGAGACACAAGTTCCTTTAAAGCTTCTTTGTTTGGGTTCTGTTCCCACTTGACTCCGAGTTCATACATTTCTTTAATGTTAGAGGAGTACGGAAGTCTGCCTCCAAATAAGTCGTTGACAGTGGCTGAGTTGGTGGGCGTCATCCTACCAAAGGATAGGTTTTTAAAGACCCTGCAAGGCACGTAGCCCTTTTCCACCTGCCAGGCACCCTGCACAGCAGGGGCAACCCAGGACTCGGCTATAGCACGGGGCTGGAGGTCGTTCTGTAGCTTGGCGTGGAGGAACTGCACCTCGTCAGCCTTGGCTGCAGACACCAACTCCGCTATTTTATCGTCGTTCCTGTGTGGACCACCCATGATACTTCCTACCCAAAAAATTCTTTTTTGTCTTTGAAATTTCGAGGCAATGGTATTTTCTGGGTCTATCTCACCTGGCAACAAATTTGTTGCCCAGGGCTGATATATGGTCCTGTTGTCACACCCGTGGTCAGGTCTAGAAAAATCAGCCTCCGGCTGGTAAAAACACAACTGTTGGTTGTCGAGGGGCTCTACTTTCCTGGCCAGGCAGTCATGGGTGTAAACCTGTAGGTTAAGAACATTTGAAACTATGGGCTTATATTTTTCTATGTTGCAATTGTGAACAACATACTTGCAGGAGTCAATTATTGGTATATTTTGGTCAACCTGACCCTCTGTTAAAAAAATACTGTTATCCAGAGAAAGACCAGATGTGTCATCAGAGTTATCCAACCATAAAGTGTTATACCCGAGGCACCTAAAAGTCCTATACCAAGAGTCGTGAATAAAGGCAAAGGTGTTTGCCGTTCTGGCGTCTGTTAGTTTGTGTCCCCAGATAACAACATTATTTACTTTGGTTGGGTCTAAAGTTTTTAACATAATGGCCTTTTTCTAAAAACTGGTCAAGTCTGGAACTTAGTTCCTCATAAGAAATTACATAATCCTTGGAGGAATAGTCTTTCTGAGAAACATTTTTTGGCACATGGTTTGCGTCTATTAAAGTGTATCCGTTGTAGGTTGGTTTTGTGTTGAGGTCTTCTGTTTCAGAGTAAAGAATTTCATGTATTTTTTCACCAGGTCGAATTCCGATTATGTCAACGGGCTTCGCGTATCTCTCCGAGAAATACCTAGCCATGTCCCCAACCCTAAAAGAATCAAGCTTTGGAATCCAGATGGTACCAGAAGACCCCGAGTTCATGGCGGCGTCTATAAGCATTACAGATTCCTCAAGAAGCATCATAAACCTGGTCATTTCTGGAACGGTTACAGTAAAACACGGCTTGCTTTTGGCCTGTTGTTGAAACAAAGGAACAATAGAGCCTTTTGAGGACACAACGTTTCCATATCTTGTGACGACAAAGTTAACGTTGCTTCTCTTGGACATGGCCACCACCATTTTTTCTGATATGCTCTTACACATGCCATAAACATTTATGGGGGAAGCAGCTTTGTCGGTAGAAACAAAACACACATCAGTAATCTCATTATCGGGCCTTACTTCGTTTTCCTTTACCGCATCCAAAACATTCCTTACCCCAAGGACATTGGTCTCAACAGCCTCAGCGGGCTGTTCCTCACAGGTGTCAACCTGCTTCATTGCCTGGGCTATTATTATATGTCTAGGATTTTCATCTCTTATGATCTGAGACATTCTTTTGGCGTCTCTTACATCTCCAACTATAGTTCTCAGGGTTGACACATGTGTTTTCACATAAGAAGACCCAGGGCTTTTATATTGAACAATATGTTTTACTCCAAATTTGTTTTTTAGGTCCCAGTGCTTTGCCTCGTCTCTTGAAACAACAATAATTTCTTCCGCGTGGTTTCTAAAATATTCAACAAGGGCATGGCCCAGAGAACCAGCCCCGCCAAATATAAGCAGCTTTCCAGAAACAAGAGAGGTTTTTATATTATCCACTTTCCCCATCCAAAATATGTGTCGTTCTGAACCATAAAGTTTGTTCTTTTGGCCACAATAGAGCCATTTATCGAGCCAAGAACAAAATCACTTACAAATCTTGACTTGGCCTCGTGGTGTTGTTGTGTTTGGCCGTCCCAATTGCTACTTCTACAATAATGTAGAAACACATCTCCAAATATCTCCAAATTCCATCCTTGGTCATATTTGTCTTTTATTTCATCTGGGAGAACGTGGAGGTTGTTGTTTTCTTCCTTTATGTGCCAGGTGTGGTGCATCCACTTCACTTTTTCTTTTACCTCAGGATGCTGCTCAAGATAGTAAAACAAGTTTCCTGCCACGTCCATTCTTGTGCCGTCTGGGGCTGCTCCGCCCTCCCAGTCAATTGTTTCTGGTTCTGGTACCTTTTCCATGTCGAACGCCATGACTATTGGAGTCAACCAGTGCCACTTGTAGTTTCTCTGCTGCTTACTGCCAGCCATCACATGTCCACCCAGGTATTGCTCGACGTCAAAATCCCCGACCATGAAAATATCTCCGTCAACAAACATGGCAAAGTTTTCTTTATCTTTACAAACATGAGCCCAGGATTGCTTTAAGGCATCAGCGTGTTTAAATCCAGGAAGGTTTCTTTCCGACTTTGTCCTTATTGTTTTGAGGCTGTATTTTTTTGCCTCTTCTTCTATTTTCAAGAAATCTGCTTCTGCATCGGCATTGTTCACAACAATAAGGTTATGGTCGGTCTTCATCCACTTAGAAAAAGACATGGCCTGTAGAGCTATAAAATCTGGTCTGTTGCTGTGAATAGCATAAACATTAACAGTCTTCTTTGTCACAATATGCTCCGGTGATATACACTTTTTTTCCATCTGCCCCTGCAATAAAGGCCGTGGGATAAGGGTATTGCAGACATCTTATTTTATTTAAGATTTGTTGAGATGTATCACCTGGAATAATTTCTGATTCTTCTGGCTTTCTACGTTTACAGTATGTTGCCTGCGTGCTGTCTTGCTCAACAAACCGTATTGTGCCCTGCTTCATTTCCCAAAGCATTTTTTCGGTTCCGACCAACCCAGCATAAAAAATGTTGTCAAATATGTCCTCTAAGCTGCCCTCTAAGGAAATTTGTGACTGAAAGCAGATTGGACCATCGTCCAGTCCTCTGGTCATTTTGAATAGAGTAACTGCCCCGGTCTTTTCCCCTGCCATAACTTGATTTTGAATAGGTGAGCCTCCCCTGTATTTTGGAAGCGGGGACGGGTGAAGACAAATGCAAGTGAGTTCGTCCGTGAACGAAGCCGGAACCATCCAAGACCAACCGTAAAACAATAAAACATCTTCTTTATCAAAAAGATGTCTGATGGCCGACATATTTTTTGGATCGATTGCCTTAAGTGAAACACTGGCCGGTAGATTGTCTTGTGCAAGCTCTAGGTACTCCGATGGGGTAAACACGCTCACGCTCGGTTTATCGGGGTTGTGCAGAATGCTTTCTGCTATATTAAATGCCCATTCCCTGTAGGCAAACACAAAAGCTCTCATAGAGTCATCCTAACACACTCAAAAGCCTCCGCAAACGGTTTTGATATGTGTGAGCCTCTAAGCCTGGCAATCGCCTCAAGAAGTTCTGGTCCCCTGTGATCCCTCACTTGGCTCTTGTAGCAGCCATAAAGGGCATTTTTTGCAACGGGATCTATTTCTATAAATACCTGGGGTCTGAACTGTTCGTTTGTAATTCTGTTCGTGTGGAGCGTCTCTGGTTGTTCGTAAACAAGCACGTTTTTAACACGCCAAAGACGGTCGTGTGGTCTGGTTGCCGTAAGCACGGCATCAAAGACTACTCTATGGTCTTGGTTATAACTTGGAAAGCACGTGAAAACAGTGTCCGGCTTTACAGCAGAAATAACCTTTTCAAAATCAGAAATGATTTCGGTTATTGGGAGAGTATGAAGCCTGTTTGTCGAAGTATTAAAAGCCGATTTTGACTTTGAAAACCCATAAGTTTGTGACAAAAAGTCATTTTCTTCCTCATAAACAGATGTTTCAACGAGAGGATGAAAAAAAGTCACATAGTGAACATGAATGTCCTTGGCATATTTTGCCATCAGTCCACCACAGCCCAAGACCTCGTCATCAGGATGAGGGCTAAAAATAAGAATTTTCCCAAAAGGATTTTCAGTTTTCATGAGTTTTCATCCAGTCTTTAAGTTCTATTAGTTGTTCCCGGATAGCTGGGGCTGGTCTCACAGACGGTACAAGCCCTCTGTTGACAGAGGTATCTGCCTTGGTTTTAATAATTGTTTTCCTATTTTCGGGTTCTACAAACACCTCCTGGATGGTCTCCAAAAGAGAACACTTATCCATCGGGTCGGTAGCTATTTGGATAAGCCCTCCATCCGAGGGCATTTTAACTGATGTGTCGGCCATCAGACCTTCCATAAACTGAGCCAAAAATAAAGTTGTCACTCCCGACCATAGGTGATTTGTGTACCCCAGTATTACATTGTCCTCTTCTGTCAAGAGCCACTGAAATAACCCAAGGTTTTTTTCTGCCGGTCCAATCATACTTGTTCGGATAACAACCGCGTCAGAACACTCCCCGAGAGCCTTTGACACACCATAGTCGTCCCTGGCGTCCCTGGGATCTCCCGCGTGGTAAGACCCGGACACCAAGTCTCCAGAAAACACGCAGTCGCTTGAGACGTGAATTAGTTTGGTGTTTGTTTTTTTGCAAACAAGTGCAAGTTTCCACGGGAAAACCGCGTTTGTTTCATAAAAGTCAGATGTTGTTAAGCTTTTATCTTGTTTTATGGCACCAATGCAGTTAATGGCCCAGTCAAAGTCAGTTAGGTCGGGTATTTTATCTGACACCGTAAATTTGAAAAATCCAACCGGCTTTTCAAAAGGCAACCACCTGGGGGTTTTTCCCCTGGTTGAAAATGTTACATCGTGGCCTTTGTCCACGAGGTGTCTTACAACCACATGACCCAGCATTCCAGAACCACCAAAAACCATTACTTTCATTTTCTCATCTCCGCGTGATTTTTGTCTAGGGCAAGAAGGCGTGGCTTAAATGGAAGATGTGTCCAGGATTCTGGAAAACAGTACGACGGGGAAAGCTGTGCGGTTGGGGGGTTATCTATAAAATATCTGTTCATGTGTGACTCATCATGCCACACGGCAATAATTCCTTTTTTATAGTCTTCTGATATGTTGTTGGCCAGGACTGAACACATGGCAAGAAACTCTGTTTTTGTGCCACCGTTGAATCCGCCTGCAAAATAAGAAAGTCCTTCCGTGGGAAGGACACATGCCCTGGAAGCTGGGTTGGTCTCATATGTAAACTTTTCCCTCGGGGAAGCATAAAAGCCCGGGTGGGTTGTGGCTACCCTGTCAGACAAAACCTCTGTCCCAACAGAATCGACAAACAACATGTCGGCATCAGAGTAAAAAATATAGTCCATTTCACTCAGTGGCTGTTTTGCCGAGTCAAAAATGTTATACCTGAAGAGAGTTGACCCAGGCCACGGTATGTGGTCCTGGTGAAGAATTCGTACTTTTGAGTCGTCCTTGAAGACTTGACTTGCCTTATTCGTGAGGTTTGTGAATAAAAACAAGGTAATGTCCTGCCCAACAAGAAAATGTTTTTTGGCAGACTCCCACAGGGGGTGGACAAAATCCAGATATTTATTGGTGGCAATAACCACCAATCCAACTTTATAAGCCACTTTAGAACCTCACTGTACCAGGTCAAGAAATAACACAACCTCTTTGGCATTTACTCTTTCCCACCTGAGCTCTTTAACTTTGGGGTTGGACCTACAGAAATCCTCTATGTCTTTTTTATTATATTTATTGTGAAATAGTTGGTCTGGTTCGTAAAAGTCTATTTTCTCAGGGTCGGAGCCAGGTTCAATAAAAAAGACATTTATTGCTTCTTTTCTGCCAACCCGAATCATTTCGCCAAGACATTCCCTGAATGTGGGGAGGTGCTCAAGAACATGTCTGGAAAAGGCCACGTCAAAAGACGAATCACCCATGGGGACCTCCTCGACCGGGGAGTGAATAATTGGGACCCCGTTCTCAATACCGTGGGAGAAGAGAACCCAGGAGGAGTCGATGCCATAATAGTCAATGTCATATCCGTCGTTTTTATAACCGAAGTACTCAGTTGCAGGTCCACACCCAAAGTCAACCAAGGACTTATGCCCTCTTAGTCTTACGTGGTTCCTGACAAAAATTTTGGACTCGGCAGTGAAGTCACCAATCCAAGATTTAAACTCACTAAACTTTTGCCCTAGGTTTTTATCCCACCAGGTTTGACTAAATCTGTTTTCTGTCATTTTGCCGCCTTTGCTTTAGCTGCATAATATTCTGCAAGAAAAACTGCCCCACAGTCCAGAGACACAAAATCATCTCCCTGCATACCTTGCTCAGAGTAGTCTATGTCCTTAGCTGCTTTTTCACTATAGCCGTTTTTTGTGACCAGTTTGTTACGGAATCCGTCTAGCCAGCCTTTGTCTGTGTAAATTAACCCATGCTCGTGTGTGTCCCAGGTTTTTTTGTCAAAAAACACACAGAGATTTCCAAAGTCACCACTTGCATATTCCACACACATGTTTATAAGTTTTACCTTGCGCTTCTCCCTCGACCACAGTCCACAACCATCGGTTGACACAAAACATGTTTTTAGGCTTTTTTTAGACACATCAGTCTCCTTTGGTTAGGTGTAGCGCAGTTCTCATTGCAAGGCAACAGGCTTGTGGCGTCTTTGGATTATAGGCTGAGTTATGGGACACCGTGTAGTCAACCAAAACCTCGTCCAAGTTTGCGAAGTTAAACCAAGTGGCCGCCTTAAGCCACAGGTGATAATCCTCGGCTATTGGGTAGGTGCTGTCATAAACACCAGTTTTTAATATAATCTCTTTCCTAAAAACCACAGAAGGATGGGCAATGGCATTATGTCCAAGGAACAACATTCTTTTGATATCCTCGTCTCTTGTGGGGTATTTGTAGTCCCCGATAGAAACCATGTCCTTAATTTGACCTATATGTGTTCCAACTATGTGAACATCTGGATTTTCTTGTAGAAACTTTACTTGTTTTTCTAGCTTAGTGGGACGCCAGGTGTCATCTGCATCCAGCCTTGCAACAAGGTCAGCAGGAGATGTCATTATTTCAAACAAGCCTTTATTTAGGGCTGGCACAATACCTTTTTGAGAACAAGTCAAAAGAGACCAGGGTAGCTCATGGTCGCTCATTATTTTCTTCACAAGACTCGTCGTATTGTCGGTGCAACAGTTGTCAACTAACACAAGTCTAAAGTTGGTATAGGTCTGTAACAACAAAGACCTAACTGCCCTTTCGATGGTTTTTTCTCCATTAAAAACTGGTAGTAAAACTGCTACTTTCATGGTTGTGGCTCCCTCGGAACAAAGCTTACTTGAACTAGCTGGTGGGCAGAAACGTTTTTTATTTTATGAAATGTGGAAACATCAATTTTTTTACCATCATTCCAAATGTCCAAAAACTCATACTCGCTGCCGCCGCCAAACTCATTATTTATTTCTGTCTGAACTTTATTGTGCGGAATGTTGAACAAACAACTGGTTGTGTAGCAGGCCATTTCTGGGTGTGGTAGTCGTGGGTGAAGGTGAGACAACATTCCCTCAAAAGTGTTTGGAGATTTCCACCCATCTATCATCTTTAGAGCTGTTTCCGTGTCTGTTTTTCTAAACACGTGACCATCTACAGAAAACACGTAGTTCCAGTCCCAGCTAGCGTTCTTCCACTGCCAAAAGAAAAATGGCTCCCTGGTTATCCCTTGGGGGACCGTTTGGGGGCTTTGAGTCGAGTAGCAGTAAGTCAGGTGTTTTCCAAGCCTCAAAGAAAAACATATTACGTGTGGATTGTTGTGCAAAATAAAACAAGGCCCAACAAAGTCAACATTATCCTTAAAAACATCATCATCTGTAAAAAATACAATATGTTTTTTTGCCGAGGAAACCAGAGACTCCACCTGAGACTTAAAGTTGTGCTCAGTGTGAAAACTTACCTCTGGAAAACTTGTCTTGAGAACCTCCATTGGAATAATGAAGTCATGGTCCGCCCTGTAAAGAACATTAACGTCACACAATGGCATATTTGTGTGTTTTCTCATAGACTCCAGCAGGGCATAAAGCTGCAGGGGTCTGTTTTTTGAAAATATTATTGCTGTTATTTCAAGCATTTATTGCCTTAAATTGGGTGTTTGTCGCACCAGGGCTTAATGATCTCTGGTGGCTGTCTAAGAATTTTTACGTGTGGTCTTTTTGTACCGTCCCATGGTTGGTGAAAAATCCACCCGCCTGTCCCACCTGAGAGTTCTTTTGCCTTTTCCACAATCATTTCTTCCGTTACCTGCTCCCATGGAACATCAAAAAACATGTTTGTGTTTCTGTTGTCGTTATACATGGCTCTCCAGAAGTCCCCAAAGAAGTCCCTGTATTTTTCTATTTTGCTTTTGATGCTAAACCAAGAAAAATGATAAATGGTCGGAAGGCCATATACCATCTGGTTATACCAGTGTTCATACTGGCTAAGGGCTATTGGGTCACCACCGAGACCCTGCTGTCTCAGGGTATCATTTTGGGCGTTCATAAAGTTGAGGTTTGGCACCGGAAGACCCTGAGACTTAATAATGTAGTCGCAGGTGTCTGTGTTTGGCTTTGCATATACCAGGCCGTTTTCTACTTTCCTGTGCGTGATGGGAATCCCGTGGGTAATCTCTGGGTGGTTTCTGGACACTCTCCACTTCCATGGGTTTATGTCTGCCCTTACCTTTTCCAGGGAGCCCCAATACTCCACAACCGGAAGACAAAGAAGAGGTATTTGCTCCAGGTTTCCCGCTTGTCTTACCAGGTCCTCCAGAAGTTGCCTGTCTCCGCCATGAATTAATTCATCCACGTCGTGTTGCCACAGAAAGTCTCCTGTGCATTTTTCTCTTGCAAGTTGCTTTAGAACGCCGTCGTAAACTCCATAGTTGGGTACCGTCCAGTCAAGGTCAGCCCTGAAGACCTTGAGCTTGTCCGGGAAGTCCTTTTTTATGGCCTCTAGACGGTCTCTGGTGCCATCGTTCTCATTGGAGGCATCCACAACCACTTCCTCGTCACAGAAGGCCAGGTGAGACCTTATGGACTCCTCAAACGGGTAATCCATTTTCACAGCATTCTTAACATACGTGTATCCCGATAATTTCATTTTATTTCCTTATCACATTTCTCAAAACCTACAAACATATCATTGGCATCAAAAATGAATTTAGTGTATTTTCCCTCGCCACACTCGTTACATGATTTTTCTTGTGGGCCACAGGAACAAGTGATTCCTGCCATGCCAGGAACCCAGCCCAGGGGTGGTGAGGCATAAGTTCTTGGCTTGTTGAACAGATCATGTCGAAAGGATAGAATAAACTCTACAAAATCTTCCTCCGTGAAAGTCCCTTTTTTTATTTCTTCCGACATCACAAGAATTGCCTGTTTGGCTTCTTCAAATTTCATTTATTTACCTTTTTGCAGCCACGTGAAAACAGTCTGTAACCAGGTCACCCTTGGCTATTATTTCAACAACAACATAACCTTCTTTAAACTTTGGATGATTTTTAAAGTGTGAAAATCTCAAGCTTACCTCATTGTCAATGTTGTGTTTCTCAAGAGAGTATCTCACCGTGGAAAATATTTGTCTGGGTGAAAGACCATAGTAGTATTCATAGTCTACTAGGGCACCAGAAGATGTTGTAAATCTTCCTCCTAGGATTTCAACACACCAGCCATCATATGTGGATTTAATGTCAAACTCATCGACCATGTCTTTTGAGAAGTCCATATCGGAAAACACTTAATTCAGGTCTTCTGGGGCGGGGTTCTCGTTTATTATAAAATCCTTACCAAGACTCGTGTCAAGTGGAAGGAGTCTAACTTTTACTTTGTCGTCATTTTCGGAAAAGTTCGTCTCCACAAACAGCCCATCCTTTTTTTCAAAGACCCGCACACAAACCCACAAATAAGAGTCCCCCAGGGTAACTTTTGTAAATTTTTCAAAGGTGTCCCTTGAGAACTTTTGGAAAGAAAATGACACAACGTCATCCTCCTGTTTGTCTTGTGTTAGGGCCATCTTACAAATGTCATCCACCGTTAAGTCTCCAAGACCGACAACAGGAAGAATCATCAGGTACTTTTTGCCTTCATCCCCTAGCCAAATTATGTCAAGTGTATTTTTGTTGGTTGTCATGTGCAGTGCTCGGTGGAAAGATATGGGCAAAATCTACAAGAGTTTCTATTTTTTGTAAAAATCTTTTTCTCAACAGAACCAATCATCCGATATATGTTTGCCATGGCGTTCTCTGTGGCCGTTTCCCCTACAGACACAGGAACAAACTCTATGTGCTCCCCAGGCTTGGCCTCACGCTTCAAAAGCACCCAGGCACACTTGATTTTCTCGGGCGGGGTATTTGTTTTCGTTGCCCAAAAATGTTTATATAACACAAGCTGCATTTGTTTTACCGGGTCTCTTTTCTTGTCGTTGGACCAACCATAACCTGTGCTTTTCCAATCTATTACGGCGAACCTTTCCTCAACAACAGGGTCTTTTTTTCTTTTATCCACAAAATCATACTTTAAAACACAGTCAATAAATCCTTTGAAGTATCTATTTTGTTTTTTCTCTATGGACTCCATTAATTCATGTTCTGCTGACACAAGTGACCAGCCCGGGAAATTTAAGTCCAGAAATCCCGGAAGCTCTTCAAAAATAGGCTTGACAGCCTCTGCCCACACCGAGGAGTCTTCCTTGAACTCTGGTAATTTCCCTAAAGCCTCAACAACCTTTTTTCCTGTTTCTTCCGAGTTTAGAGGTTCCTTGCTGACAAGAAACTGTTCTATGGCATCGTGGATAATTCCACCAAACTCTGTGTGCTCTGAGGGCTTGTCCAGGTCTATTTTGTCTATGTGGTGAAGCTTGTGCCTCCAGGAACACTGAATCCACTCGACCAACTCCGAGTAAGAAACATGGTGCTTGTTTGTTGGTAACGGACTTCCTTCAAAAATAATTGGTAAACTAACTTTTGGTTCTGTCACTTTATCTTCTTCTAATGCCAAACATGGCATGTTGCTTAAACTGCTCAATAGTGGAGGCGTTTGAATAAGACATGGAACTTTGAAGTCCACCTCTTATTCTTTTGATAATTTCCTCTACCGGTTCTTCTTTTTCGTCTATTATCGTGGAGATTCCTTCTGGGGTTGGTAGCGTGGAAGAGTCTCTTATAGAGAGCATGGAGTCCTTAGACGCCATCCCTCTATAAATCTTTTTTCCGTTGACCCTTGGCCCCGGGGTTTCAAGGGCAGTAGACAACATTTTTCCCATCATAACCAAATCAGCCCCGGCAGCAACGGCCTTTGCTATGTCCCCGATCTCCCTTATTCCCCCGTCCGCAACAAACACAAAGTCTTTGCCCACAAGCCAGTCATGTCTTTGTTTTAGCGGACAAAGGTCTTCTCTTGCCTCGCAAACATCTTTAATCGCTGACCACTGGGGTCTTGTGACACCTGTCACATTTTTGGTGCAGCAAACACCCCCTGGGCCAATGCCTATTTTAACCGCATTAGCACCCCAGGAAAACAGGTCATAAGCGCCTAGTCTTGTGGCTACGTTTCCAGCCATAATATAAATGGCTTTGCCATACTTGTCCCTCATCCACCCCAGCATATCCTTCATCATTTTTGAGTGACCGTGGGCAATGTCAACAATAAAATATCGTGCCCCGGCGTCAAATAACGCACGGGTTCTTTCCATCGCATCCGCCTGAACCCCCACGGAGACAAAGCACTTGCCGGCCTCTGAGGCTACAATCCTGTATTCCTTGACTGCGTCCTCGATGGAGGTAAATCTGTGAATTGCCCCAATGGCCCCAGCCTTATACATTGCAAGGGCCATTTTACCATCAGTTATTGTATCCATATTTGCAGAACAAACAGGAACTTCCAGGTTTATAAACCCAAGAACAGACGTACCTGTGTTTGCCAATTTTCTAGACACAACTTCAGAATATTGGGGGTATAAAAAAACATCAGCAAAATCTAATTGGATTTCTTCATTTATTTTTATCATATCTAAGCTTCTTCTCCCATAACCCGGAAAATTCCTCCAAGTCAAATAAAGACAACTCTATTTCTTTTTTCTTGGAGGCAAATTCGTCAATGCCACAAAATTTTACATCAGCATGGTCTAGAAGCGGGTACGAGCCGGAGTTTACCACTATTGGCATTTTTGTCTCAAACAGTCCAACGTGAACAACGGAACCAGCCGGAAATGTTTCATCAAAAATAAGCGACAAATTAATAAGAGTGTTTACCTGGTCTTGGCTTGTTGTTTTCTTGTGAAGATTCTTTTTTAGCACGCTCAGGTCGGTGCGAACCAGGCCACCTAGTTCAACCATGTCCCAAAGACTTGTCATAAGGCAATATTACTCCAAAAAGCCAATGGTCTTGCCTTTAGGCACTCCAGTATCTCCTGAGGAGACTTGTTAAACCATTCCTCGTCTTTATGCTGGACGTTGTCGTTCAACATAAGCTCGCACCCAAGAACTCTGGCTTCAATTACAACCCTGGGGCATGTGTCAAAATCCAAGGGCTTAAATATAAACCCGTCACACTTTGCAAGTTCTTGCAAAAATTTGCTGGGCTCCATGTTTTGGAGTATTTTAACCGGCAACTTTAGCCTGGCACACTCCTCAACGGTTTCCTTTGTTCCCTTAATCCAGTTTTGAGAACCCTGGACTCCCCAAATTTTCATAGGTATTTTTCTTGGCGGCTGTTTTGTTTTTTCCTCTAGGAGACTAGACAATACTCCTAGGGTTTCATCACTAAACACCGAACCAAGCACAACATGCTTGTCAGCGTCAGAAAAAATTAAAGAAGGTATCCTAGAAAAATAGTGTTCTTTCTGTTTTTCCGACATCCAGAAAACTTTTTGGGCATTTGACAGAAGCTTCTCCACGAGAATTCCATGTGGCCTGAGCGGGCAATCGCACTCATGTCCAGTTTGTTTTTTGTGAAGCACCTCTGACCTGAACATGCAATACTTGTAGTCGTATTCCACCACGGAATATTTTATTTCCTGTGAGACAGCCAGGTGTCCTAGGGCACTTACGTCAACACCTGTGAAATTACAGATAATCCAGTGTCTGTCCTTAAATTTTTCAAGCATTTCTATTGTTAAAGACTGGGAGTGGACCTTGAAGACCTCCTGTGGGGACTTTAAAATCAAGGCTTCCGTTGTTAATTCAGCCCCTCCCTGATAGTCCCCTACAAACATGTCGGACACCACCACAACTTTTGCCCTTGGAGGCACTATGAACTCAACCGGAATTCCATTGAAGTGATTCCTGGCTATGGCACCCCCTATGTTTCTTAGGTTTGGTTTTTCTGTCACTTGTTACCTTCCTGGCTTTTCTCGCTTGACTCGCCTGCCTCTGGCTGCTTTGCTGACTTTTCCTTGCCAGAAACCTCCTTGCCGGACTTAAACATGTAGGTACGGCCGTAGGAGTCAACATAAACCTGGACCTTAACCTTGTACTCCAAGTCCTCATCCATTCCAAACGGAACCCCGTTTCTATACAAAAGCTGGCAAAATCCAATGCTTAGGGCATTGTCTAGCTCATAGAGAGATAGCTTTTCGCTGTCACCGTCATCCCCTGGGGTAAAGGTGTATTTGTTCTCGTATTTATTCCATGCCCTTCGAAGAACAGAGAGAGAATCTCCTTCCTTCCCAACGACCTTGTACATTTCTGTACGGAAACCCAAGACGTCCTCAGATTCCAGAAAGTCAAAAAATGTTCTTGTCCGGTCTTCATCATACAGCAAAGCCCCAGACTCAAACTCGGCAGACTGAGTTTCATCCAGGTCTGCCAAAAACTTAACCTCAGACAACAAAATTTCCTGGTTGGACGGAAGACCCCCATATCTAAAGTCATCAGGGTTATATTTTCTCTTTGTCTTGATTATGTCTTCTCGCTCCTCAAGAAGTTTCATAGGCAAGCCATCTGGCCCGATAGGACCATTCCCCCCACCACTACCAGAGGGGGATGCGGTGTCGGGTGTTGAGCCTTCCGACTGCGCCGGACTTGCTACTTCTACAGTTTCTGCGGTTTCTACAGTTTCTGTCATTGGCGGCTTGGTTGCGACCTTCTTCTTTTTTGCTCTTTTAACAGCAGTGGAGGTTTTGCTGACTCCAACATCGTTGTTTGCAGACTTTTTGGAGGCGGTGGCAATGCTGGCAGTGGTGGTCATGTTTATTTCTGGTTGTGAGGTTGGCGAACCAACGCTGTCACCATAACACGACATCAAAGTTGATGCAACCGGAAAATTTTCCGCAGGAGTAACCGTATTAACAGACTCCAGGTCTACGTTCCACAGGTTGCACTTGGCGGTTCTTTTTCGCTCAAACCCGAGTTCCAAAAGTTTTTTAGCTATAAGTTGAGACTTATATCTTGAAAAGTTCTTAATTGACCTAGTTTTAAACCAGGTGGTTCTTGTGTCCAATATTTGCTTTAGGGAAACAAGATTTTCTCCCTTTTTGAGAGACCTGAAAAATAGTTCATCTTCTTTTTCCAGGGAGTCAAGGTTTATTGTGACCTTGTGATGCTTTGCCATCCACTTAACATAGTTTTTATTTATATTTTCAACAACGGAATTATATGCCGGGTATTTCATGACCGAGGAGACAAGACCATGTATTTCCCTGTCTGAGAAAGGTTCTGTGGTTTCTGCGGCTGAGACGTATTTCCTGGCACAAGCCATCAAGTCCACATACGAGGCAACTCCCTTGGCTCTGTCGGAGGACAGTAGTCTGTGAATAGTATTATTTCTTAGCCCACATGGTATTAGTTCCCCGAGGTTTAGACGCTCGCGGATCTCCTTGACGGTTGAGTCTGCCCAACCCGCTTTTTCCCCTAGGAGGGGGTATTTTGTTTTGCCGGCTGTTTTGTTGGCCCCAGGGGCTTTTTTGCCGGTGGTCTTATCTTTCTGAGGCGTCTGTGTTTCTAAAATTCTATTTAAAAGCCACGCAGGTATGGGTTCTATTTCCCTCAGAGGTCCGTGAACAAACCTATAGAGATTTCCTGAGGAGTGAACACTTGGCGGAACTATGACATACCCACCTGTACCCCTGACATCCACTTTCTCATATATTTTTGAGACAGAATTTTTTACTGCCACCTCGGACCAAAACCAAAAGTGATAGCCTCCACTTCCTGTTCTGTATGAGAAAGTATCTGGCAGGCTGCTCAAAATCTCATGAACTGAGGCATCCACATCTATGACAACGAGGTGTTTTTCCGAGGTAGTTCCAGACGAAAGTTCTGAAGCCCTAACTTTTCCGGTGGCAACTGCAAGATTAAACTCGGTACAACCTCCCCCTCCAAAAAATAAGGCGTCCAGTTTGTTTTTCGTGCTTTTTCTTAGGTTTTCGATGGTATTTGAGGCAAGATGTTTCCAGCTTACGTTAAAAAACGGATGTTTTCCGGCTCGGTTACACCTGGAGCCATTTTTGCACGTACAAACAGCATTATTTGTTTTTCCAGACGAGGTCCTGGTCTCAAAGGATTTTACGGTATGAACGGGGAAAACAGACAGGTTTTCATCATACATGAGTCGCTTAATAAAAAGCTCTACATCAAAGTCGGGGAGAAGATAAGAAGTCATGTGCCAAGAAGCAGTATGCCACAAAGCAACAATCTTGTTTAAACCCAAGTGAGGGGCAGACCAACCCCACAGGGGGAGCCCCCCAACCCGCCCAATTGGTTATGTTCCACAACCGACCCTGGAAATATTGTTTTCTCAGGGTTTCTATTTATGGCAGGGTTGGACTAGAGTATTTTAGCTGCAAGGCTGGCTAGCTCGCTTCTCTCGCCCTGGCACAAGGTCACATGGCCAGATATTGTGTAGTCCTTAAATTTCTCTATAGCCACAGTAAGTCCATTTGACAAACTATCAACATATGTATTGTCAATTTGCTCTATGTCACCCGTTAGGACTATTTTAGTGCCCTCTCCCACACGAGTAATAATTGTCTTAAGTTCATGGGCGTTTAAGTTTTGTGCCTCATCTATAATGATAAATGCATTTGCGATGCTTCTGCCTCTGATGAAAGTCAAGGCTTCTATCTCAATTGTTCCGTCATCAAAATAATAATTGAGGGTGTCTTCTACGTTTTTGCTACGTTTACCACCACCACTGAGCAAAAATCTCAAGTTATCTTTAATTGGGGCAATCCATGGCTCTAGCTTTTCTTGAAGCGAACCAGGTAGATAGCCTATGTCTTTGCCAACGGGTTGAATTGGTCTTAGAACAACAAGATTTTTATATTTTTTCCTGTCAAGAACTTGGTCTAAACCAGCCGCTATTGAGGCCAGGGTATTGTGTGTAACAATATAATCATCTGTAAGATACAAATGGTCAGGAGAGTCAACTAAAATACACCGAGCCTCCTCTTTTCCAACATATTTGACTTCTGTTATGTATCTAACAGGAACATATTTTTCTTTACGCACCCAACGTGAGGTTTTTCTGCTTAAAGAAGCAGGACAAAAATCACCATTAAATGACATGCGAACTACCCAACTTGGCTTTCCGTTTAGCTTTTTGCCTAAATAAGTATATTTTGTTTGTTTGCTGTTTATCGTGGCAACTCCGCCAAGACTAGAGACAATTTCTTTTACATCCATGGCAAGTTGATAAGAGGTTGAGTAAAATTCTGCACTTGTGCCCTTTTTACAAACATATCCATCCGTATCAATTAAGCCTTGCAATATCTCTTTTCTTGTTTGTATGTCATTGTACTTATATACATCTGGAATAAATTTTGTATGAGAATAGGTCCCAGACAAATTTAATTTATTTATCTCTGTGACAGTAGTACACTGATATTTGGTTCTTATTTTGTTTTTAAAAGAATAATCATATTTTCTAGATTTTACTTTAACCAAAAGATCAGTTTCTGGCATTTTTTGTTGAACTTTTTCTATTAGCTCTTTGTCTGCGTTTGACAACGATACTCTTCCTTTGATGGAAAAACCACCATCTCCTAACAAAACACCAAGAAAATATGGATCAAGTGGAACTTTTTTGTGTTCAAAGCAAACTTCTCTTGTCAAAGGAATAGAGTGATTTTTTCGTTTATCGTGTCCAAGGAGAGTCTCGCTTATTTTTTCAAGAGTTTTGACTGATGATTTTCTATTAAAACGCTCGTATTCGTTTGATGTTTCCCATAAATGTTCTTTACAGCTTCTTGTCTTGGCTCCATCCGAAAATGTTATTTCGTATATGTCTTTTATTCCTTGCGGATAAACACCCAAAACAGTAATCGGTTTCCCGGATTGACCAATAACTTTGTCACCAACAGACAATTTCCCCATCGTTGTCCAACCAGATGGAGTTACTACTTTTGCACTAAGTGGTTGTGCTTTGCCCGTCCCGGCTTGACCAGCAAGAGTAACAAACTTAATACTTGGATCAAGCAATAAATTTAGTGCAAATTTTTGCTCTTTGTTTCTGGCCTCAAGCTTTCCAAGCTTTGGGGGGTCCTGGACCACTACCATCGGCTTTGAGCTTGAGACATATCTAACGTCCACAGAGTGGTTGCCATTTTGCAAAGTCAAAAATTGATTTGGAAAAAGCCTTAATCCGTTAAAAGCCTCAAAATCCTGATCACAAAAACCATCCTCACAAATAGCCTCTATGTCAAAATCTCCCTCAATGGTTTGAAAGCCTGAATAAAGGCTTGACACGGACTTTGTTGCCTGCTGCTTCCTGTAGTCCTCGCAGTCTATTTTTAAGACCCCGGCCTTAATTCTCAAAAGAGAATCCCTGGTGACAAGAACGACTTTATCCTTGTTGTGGCGGATGGTCAAGGCTTTGCAAAAAGACACAATGGCATTGTCGCCTGTTTCCTTTGAAATTAGTTCAGTTGGAAGCAGGTTTTCTTTTGGAACGTCAAGTTCGTCTATTGACATTATGGTAAGAGACCCGCCGGTAGAAAGCTCTATTTTATCACTTGTTCTTTTGTTGTTTTTTGTTAGGTCAAGAAGTTTTCTAACGGTTTCCCTGGCATTTCTTCCAACTTCATCCTGCCTGTCCTTGTGTCTGTCAAGTTCCTCAATAACCGTAAGAGGTAAAACAATGTCATTATCCTCGAATGAAAAAAGAGCTTCTGAGTCTGAAAGTAAAATGTTTGTGTCCAGAACAAATATTTTCTTAACCATTAGATACACTTATCCCTTTGTGAGTAAACCTTACCCACACGTTATTACACGTGACTTTCCGCCCATACAAACGTTTTATTTACTTCGTTTTTTGTTGCTTCTTTTTTTCTTTAACGCTTGTATTGTCTTCTAGCATCACAAAAGCATTTTTGAGCTTTTTTTCTTCATTTGTATTAGCTTCGACTGTGTCGCTTCTTAAGATGACTGCTGCGTCATTTTTGGCAATAAAAAGTCCGTCTTCTCCAACTACTACGTTTGCTGGGTCTAGCCCCTTAAGAATCAGGTCCTGTCTAACCGATTTTTTGCTCATGTCTTAATTACTATCTTGCGAGGAAATCCCATAAAAATTTACCAAGTGCAGATAAAAAACCTGCTAGGGTAATGCCGCTAAGCCAAATAAAACCTTTGCTTATTCTTATTGACTTACTTAGGTGCTCTAGGTCATCCCCTGTGACCGTTTTCAGTTTTTCTATGTCGGAGGAAACATTCTGCGCCTTTTCGTCAAGCAGGTCCAGTTTTGACTTTAACTCCTTGTCTGAGTCAGAAAGAGATGTCATTTTTTGACCCAGGGTTCCAATGAGCATCTCTGTTTTTTGGACCTTGGCATAAATTCCGTCTTCTGGGTCATATAGGCGGTCCAGCTTGCCTTCCATTCGTTCCTGGTTTACCTGAGAGGTTGCGATTTCCAACTTTGTTTCTGTTTGCATTTTTTTGATTTCTGCAACTTCTTTTTCAAGTCGGTCAAAGCCCCCATTCAAAACCTTTGCGGAGGAAATTCTGTCGTTTATTTGAATAAGTAGCTCTTTAAGCTGGTCTGATTCTGGGTCTGAACTTTTTGCCATTTCCCCTCCCGTGAATACAAAGGTAAATATTAATAATAGATTCTTATTTAAGATGACAAAGACATTTTTCGCTCAAAGAGACATTTTTCATAAAAATATTTTAGAGGTCGAGAAAAAGCTGTCATCTAATTTGTCTAGTGTGAAAAAAATCTTGGCAGACGACTCCATTACCATGGATAAAGACTCCCTTCACTACCTCGTAAAACTCCTTAGACCGGAGACCTCCTTTGAGCATAGTTTTTATGGACTAATTGGAAAATCCTTGCTGCAGGCAGAAACTTTATCTGGTGGGGCAGCCAAAGTTGGCATGGACTTTGTTCTGCCATTTGTAAAAAACTTCATTACCAATGAAAAAATTAACGGCTTTTCATTCTCGACACTTTCCAGTGACTATGAAGAATTTCTGAGAGAAGCCTTGGAGTCCATGAGAAAAAACATAAGACCACCAACCAAAACAGATGTCCTTGAAGCAATCAAGAATGGATGCCAGGACAAAGTTTTGGAAACCACGCTGGAGAAAGCAGTGGAGCTTGCTGGCCTGGAAGGAAAAATATATGTGGAAGATGGTCAACAGAGCTGTTTTGTTGTTGAGAAAAAAACGGGGTATATTTTCAAAACTGAGACGTTTAAGGCTTTTTTTGACCCGAGCAATCTTTGGGAAAGTCAGGGCGCAAAAGTTTTGTTGGTTGATGGCATGATAGAAAAAGTGTCAGAACTAGACCACCTGTTGAAAAAATCCTATGAGGAAAAACAACCACTTGTTATTATGGCCAAGGGATTTTCAGAAGAAGTTATTGCCACCCTTAAGATAAATCATGACAAAAACACACTAAGGGTACTGCCGGTGCAGGTTCCCTCAAACCTGTCTTCTATTAATTTATTAAACGACATAGCCTGTGTGTGTGATTCCGACGTGGTTTCCTCCCTAAAGGGAGACTTAATTTCCTGTGTGGGATGGGAAAGCCTCAGAACAATACAAAAAACAAGGTGTTCTGCCGGGGTTTTAACAATAGAAGAAGGCAAAACTAAAAACAGGGTTATTGCACAACTGAAAATGCTGTTGGACAAACGGACAGATAATCTGTTTAATGAAGATGTTGTTGCTCTGTTGGACGAGAGGATAAAACAACTGTCCTCAAACACGGTCACAATAAGGCTTCCAAATATGACAACATTAGAAAATCAATCATGTCGTGTCAAAATAGACACAACGCTAAGAAGCCTAAAGGCGTTGTTAGACAGTGGAACAATTGACCTTGGGGATTTTCAAAGAGACACCACAAACGCAAACAAGTCTGTTCTTGGAGAAGTTTTGCTAAAAAGCCTAAACCAGGCAAAAGCCACAACAACAAATCACCACATCATTTCAACGCTTACGTTACAGCTAGTTTATAAGGTGTGCCTGAAGCAGTCTTTGTTGTTTGTTACCAGTAGTGGCGCTATTCTTATGGAGGAGTAATCTTCCACCCAGCGTCAACCAGTTTTTTAACCTGGGAGACAAATGTTGGGTTCGCCCCGTCTGTGCCGATGACTTGACCCATGGCAACAGCTAGTTTTTCTGGCTCCGAGCCGGCTCCAGGAGCCCCTGGTTGCTGGGCAGCCTGACCGGTAGCCTGTGGGGCTTGAGCGGCCGTCTGACCAGTGGTCTGACCGCCTGGGGCGGGCTGCGCTGCTCCCTGAGACCCGGCAGTTCCCTGACCTGGCTGGGTGCCTGCATCTGTTGGGGTTACAGGTTGACCACTAGGTGTGGTAGCGGGCGGCAACTTAAGAGAATTAAGTCTCTGAAAGAGATTTGACAGGCTTTCCATGGCCTTAATGGAGTCCTCTGGGCTATCCTGACCTGTTCTGACAACATTCATTATCTCCTCAGCTATCTGACTTGGGGCAAGACCAGGCAAGGCTCTGGTCTTCCACCAGTTTCCTATTTTTGCCATAATGCCACCCTGTGCTCTTGTTAAAATGTTCTGCAGGTTTGCAATTTCTTCCTCAGACATTTGTCTGCCCTCGGCGTTATCAAACAAAGCCTTAAGTTGTGGCCAGAGTTTTCCTATTTTCTCAAAATAGGTATAAACCATATTTGCTGTGGCCGCTATTGTTCTACCCTTTACCCCGGACATTATTCCGCCCTGGGCGATGTTGGTTTGTGCTTGACCTCTCAGGGTCTCAAGAGCCTGGCTTAGATTTTGTAGCTCTGGAATAACCCTTGTTACCGACTGAATCTTTTGTAGGCTTTTTACGATGTTTGACAGTTGTGCCGTGTCTATCTCGCCTATTTCCTTTAGTAAGGCTTCCTCTTCCTCGCTTAAAACCGTGCTTTCGGAATAATTGGCCTCCGAGGCCACGGCACCAGCACTAGTATCTCTAGGGGTGGCGTCACTGGTTACAACCAGGGGAACTTTATCCACGTGAGTTAGCTGTACAAAGTCACTTACCGACAGATTTAACAGCTCGTCAGCTATTTTTCCGTAGTTGAGGGTCGGAAGTTCCATTGCCTTGTACATCCTTTTTAGGATGGCAGAACTCTCGGATGATGGGACTAGGGCATGAAGGATGGCCTTTTTCATCCTGTCAGACTCTGCTAGGTCCTTGAGGGGTGTTTCTGGATTTTCCTTGGCTTTTGCAAAAACAGGAAACTCCACGAGAGCCTTCATGTCCTTGTTGAAAAACTTTGAAAGGTTATTGTACAGCAGGGACAAGTACTTGACCATATAGGTGGCCGGCTCTTTTATAGAGTCCTTTTCCTCGTCGGTTAACCGTATTTTGCCACCCTTCTTGGTTATTTTTTCACCCATGGTGATTTTGTTCATTATTTCAATAGCGTCATCAAGACTTTGCTTTACTTCTGGCACTTTTTCGGCAAAAGGCTTAAAGGTGGTGTCGAACTTGGTTATCGACCCCTGGAGCCTCTGAAGGGCTTCCCTGTTGAATGTTTCGTTTAAAAGAACAACGTTTTCCAAAACCCAAGACATAGCCGCTTCATTTATTGCTATTTTTCTCTCAAGTTTGTGCTTGTCGAACTCTTCTCTTAGTGATACCATGTGGTGTCCTTGTAGGTTTAACGTGTCCAAGTTAAATAGTTTAGAAAGGTACAAAAATGCCAATTGATATAAAACCTACTGGAAAATCTATTTCCCTAGAGGACCTTATTTCCTCAACCCGCAAGGAAGACAAAGGTAAAAAAATACCAGAAAGGTCTGAAAAAGACAAAACACCAGGTCAAACACAACCGACACTACCGTCTCAACAGTCAGCCGACCCGGCCGAGAAAAAGAAAAGAGATAAATATTACCTGCCGGTACTGTATATAAATGACCCCACACAGTGGGAGTCCAAACCCTCCTCGGAAAGACGTCACTTTACGGCAGATGTAGCCAAGGAGACCTGTCTTGGAAAATGTTGTGGGGTAGAAGGGCTGGCAGCAGGGTGTTGTCAGCTTGACCCGGAGGACCTGGAGCACGTTCTGGGACCCGTGGACGAGGAGTGGATAAAGTCCACCATAAAATGGTTTAAGAAAAAAGGAATAAACGTAACGAGACACGACATTGTGATTGACTATGAGGAGGGCAAACTTATAGGTCAAACCTTTTTCAATGACCACAAAGTTTTTAAAAGCCCAGATTCCTATCCAATAATAAGAATACAAGCCTCCGGGATGCGATTCGCTTGCAAGTTTCTTAATTCCCACACAGGAATGTGTACAATTTATGTTCAGCGGCCAGACATGTGTAAATCGTACTTGTGCCAGTACGTTAAGAAAAACTTCTTTATAAAGACCAAAGATCACCCAAATACTTGGGTAAAAGTTGATCAGTAAAAAAAGACAAAAGAAAGAAATTGGCCCAAAGCTAATTAAGGTACACAGGAAAAATGACCAAATTAAAACATGCAAAGGTAATCACGGACGTGTGGGTCCAGGGAAATGACCCCAAACAATACTCCATGGAGGAAATGTTTGACCTGGTTCTTGCCAGGGTTAGAAACCACGAAACCAAAACACACGTTATGGTGGGGACAGACAGCCACGCCTTTGGCCTGTACTACCACTTTGTCACAGTTTTGTGTGCGTGGGATGAGGGCAAGGGTGGTACCTACTTCTACAAGTCCTGCCTGGAGCCAAGAAAATCCTTTGAGGGGTCTCAGAAAATGAGACTTCAGGATGAGGTGACAAAGAGTCTGGCCCTGGCCTTTGAGGTAGAGGCCAAGTGTGGAATTAAGCCGGAAGTCCACATTGACGCATCTCCTCCATCCAAGAAGGAATTCTCCTCAAGCTTTAGCGATAATTTAAAAGGATATGTACTTTCCTCTGGTTATGACGCAATATTAAAACCGGAAAGCTTCGTGTCCAACTGTATTGCGGACAGACACACCAGAAGAAGAGTAAGAGGACGAAAAGGAAATAATAACGATGGACAGAAACCAGCTTGAAACAAAAATTGAGAGACAGACCTATAGGTTCCTAACGATGATTAAGGAATCGGCCTCGGATGCCGTAATGCTTTGGGCAAACAGGAACAGGGTAGACATAGACATGGCTCTTTTGCAGAAAATACTCGACCAATATAAGGCTTCCTTGGAGAGCGAGTACCTAGGCAAAGTAGACCACTTTATGAAAAATCTGGACAAAGACTTGGAGAAGTTCTCAAGCGAAAAAAGCCCTTTTCCACCTTTAGAACCCACAGCCCCAAAAGACAAGAAAAGCCCAAAAGCAAAAAAAGCAAACTCACCCCAAGAGTGATCGGTTTGCTTTTTCTTTTTGTGGTTTCCACATTGGCCCTGGTCTCTGTGTATTTTTGTCACCTAACATGAGCGACTACCTCAAACACCTTATAACCTGTAAGTGCATTTTGCTGCAGTTTAAACACTTGCCAACCCCCCCGGCACATAAATTTGTAGTATTTTCAGAAATGAACGAAAATGGACTAATTGTGCCGTCCCTGGCACAGTGTCCTAATTGTGGTGTGGTCCACAAGGTAAAAGAGGTTGGTTTAACGGAAATCCTCAGAAAAGAGGATGCTCCGTCAATTCTGACCATCGAGGAGATTAAGTCGGGTCTCCCAGAGGAAACGGTCAACAAGTTCTCGGGATACGACCTACACCTACACCAGTGGCAAGAAATAAGCTGGATTGTGGAAAACAAGAAGTGGGGTAAAACTGTGATTTTAACCAAGGACACAGTCGAAGGACTGGTTGAGGGAAAATATGCCCAGATTTTTGGCCCCAGTCTCATAAAGATTTCCAAGTTCTCCCGGGAGGACATTTTGGTCGAAAACACATGACTACCCAAGAAAACAACACCAAAGAAGACACAAAGGGATTTTTTGACTCAGAGGAACAGCCAGGAGTCGAGTACATAAGGCCAAACCTAGACCTAAAATTATCCGACAGGCACAAGACTGAGTGCAGGGAAATAGTCCTGGAGATAAAAAAGTTCGGAGTTAACCAGCGTCAACTACTGTTTTTAATTGACTTGCTTGCCTTGGAGTTAGAAAACCCCGTGACCACAAAAGAAATAAGAAATACAGTAAGAGCCTCCAGGGATATCACCGACCAACAAAGTACCGGGCTAATAATCCCAGGTTCTGATTTCTAGGTGGGACGTTCTAGAACTTATTTGGAAGAACGGCTATTATTTTTCTGGTAACCCCGTCCTCTGGAAACGTATAGGTGTATTCCCCGTAGGAGGAGTGCTCGTCTGGACCTGCTTCCCTGTAGAAGTAACCAGGTACGGTTTTATCTAGCTTTGTTTTTAGTTTTGTGCCATCTGTGTCCATGTAGTGGATAAAGTGCAACATAAACTCCCTGTACATAACCGGAGTCTGCCCATGGGGGCTGACTCTTCGAAAGATTCTTTCAATGCCGGTGGTCATTTTTGGCATCGGCAGTTTAAATTGTTGACCTTGGTTGTTGTTATTAGACATTGTTTTAGTTTAAAGAACTGGTAAATAAATGGGTAGGTCTAGTTTGTCTTCTTCCCTAACAGACACAACCACCGAGTCCACCCACAAGGGAACCCTGGAGTTAAACAGTATTTTATAAAGTGTGGTTGTGTGGGTGTTGCCCTTAACAAAGGGTATTGTGTCTGTCCTGGCGTGAACCAGGGTCTTTGTGTCCAGCAGGGTGCCACAAACCCCCACCACCGGCATTTTTAACAGCCTTTCCTTTGTGGTATCTGAGGGATTTCTATAAATATTTGAGGACTTGCTGCTATAGAACCAAAACTTTTCTTTTCTTGTTTCAAACAAACTTGGAATTTCTGCCACAATGTCATTGTCCTTGAAAGAAAACGAGAAAAACTCCACATAGTTGGATAATATTGAGTTTGACGCAGGAGAGCCCTGAACCCTTACGTAGTCTTTCATTAAAAACCCTCTGGAACTATTAAAGTCCCACAGTTTTGTTTCTGTTTGGCTCTGGTCATAGTCTTCCTCTGTTATTTCCCCAAGCAAGGAAATGTCTAGGAAAACATCTAAAAACAAAACAGGGGTAAATCCCACGTCTCTGGCACAGATTTCAGAATTCCCGGAAATCATAGGTCCAGTAGCCTTAAATTGCTCTTCCAGGTTCGGTGGAAGAAAATACTCCCTTGGAATCATAAAGGAGTCATTTTCTATAAAATTAAGATCACACTTGGCAAGAACAAGGTCACCCACCTCGGGCTCTGAGAGCGTCCTTGCCCTGTTTGATGCCGACAAGCTTTTTTCTAGACTTGTTCTTGCAGTTGGGGTAGAAAGTTTTTCAAACATTGTTTTAATAGACCTGTGAAAAAATGGCACTTGTTTTTTTAAGATCCACTTGTCCAGCAAGAGCCTTGTATCCTCCAGAGGAGGTGTAGCACGGTCTGTCATGTTCTGTCAACCTTAAATATTTAACCAGGTATGATTTTATCATTTTTCTATGGCGGGGTAGATGGGCTCTTTTTACTTGCCATCTTTCTTTGTGTGGGATATTTTGTCTATCGGGTGGTTGTTGGTGACAACTGACCCAGGATGTGGTACACTTACACCAGGAAGACCAAAACGTGTCCAAAATATTAAGTAGTGACAAAAATCAACCCACGGCGGCAACACCAGCGGAAATAACAGCATTTCCTGGAGTAAACATTTCCCTGCCGCAAACCACAGCTTACCCGCAAACACCTGGACAGTCGATTTCCATACAAATACTTCCTTACACCATCTCTCCTGTCACCACCATTTCTTCAGGCAGTTATACCATCACCACCAACTCAACCACAAATCCTTTCCCCACAGAGACTTTCCAAGGTGTTTGGTATGAGGTGGAGGACTTTGCCCCTGGGGACCTGGCAGAAATTTCAACAGAATGGGTCCATCCTAAGAAATTTTTCGATAAATCCAACAATCCACATAAACACGTTCTTGCGTGTGTTGGCAAAAAAATAACAAAAAGAGCCTCCAGCGAGGAAATTAAGTCTGCTATCGAGACAGAGAGGTCAAAGTACTACGTGGGCATCAACAAAATTGGACATTTCTCCCATGTGTTCAGGGGAGACACCCTGACAAGAAACACCCTAAAAAATCTATTTAGCTCCTTAGACCTACCCGAAAAAGAAGTGTCAGAACTGGTAAACCTTGTTTACAGGTCCACCACCCCGGTGTGGCTTACCACCTACCAAAGGTGGTTTAACCTAACCACCCAGGAGTTTTTGTCCGTGCCAACATTTTTGCCCTACAGTGACATTTTGGTTCCACTAAAATAGCTCTCCACCCCAAAAAACACACACATGGCCCACACAAAAAAAAGGATATAAATAAATGTCACAATATACTGCCCCCTGGCCGGCTGTAACAGCCGGCAACGACGACTGGGAAAAAGAAGAAAAAGAAACCCCAGCAGAAACATCACCCCCGTCAACTGTCAACTTTGACATAATGCACACACTTCCCACAAAGACGCCTCCCACAAAGAAGTCAGAAGCCAGACATATTTCCCTTTCTGAGGTCCAGGGGCTAAGAACACACCTTCTAGGGCTAAAGGCTTCCGGGGAGACCCAGGTGACAGACCCCGCCGGGGTCTCTGCCCTGGTAGACCAGACCCTGGGTGTCCTGGACACCCTTGAGACAAACCTGAGCTCCCAGGAGACCCTCCTACGGACGTTTGCCGACAGGGAGCAGACAAGGTACCAGAAAAATCTCGGGTACCTGAGGGAGATGAAACGCCTCCAGGGTTTACAGGAGATTGCTCTTAGTCAGGGCTCACAAAGGCTCCTTGAGGTCTTCCTAAGCAAAATGGACAAAGACAGCTCTAGCACAGAAATATCAATACAGGATATTCTGGAGGAGGAGTTTGAAAGAGACTTTGCCACCTATGGGTTTACCCCAGGGGCACTTTACCGTGGGTATTTTACAAGTATATTTTATAATGTACCAGTCAGGGTCTCTCAGGCCAGAGCCACCGGCATGAAGCCCCTGTTGTCAAGGGAAGAAGCCCACAGGTTAAAAATAAAACAGTTCGTGCCCAAAAAATACTCAAAAGTCCCAGGGGAGTTTATAGATGAGGTGTACCAGGCACACGCCATGTCCCCACACCCCGGGAAAAGCACAGAGCCATTTATGGCCCTAGGTCCACCAGAAATATGGAAGCCCCAAAGAGAAAAAGAAGAAAAAGAAGCGGGCCAAAAAACATATTTCCCACCCCCAGAAGAAGGTGGAGGTGGAGGGGGGCAATTTCCGCCCGCAGGAGTTCTTTACTCCGATCTCTTCCACGTTGTCCAAAAACTTTACCTCCCACAGTCCCAACAAACAAAACAAGTAAGAATATTGCCTTTTTGTGAGGCTTTCTTTCCTATAGAGAACACGTAGGAGCGGGACCAAGGCACACATGTGTGGGGCGGTTTTTGCCGCCGCCCACAAAAAAAGGTATATGCTGGGGAATGTGGTGGTGGAGTGGACAATGTATTGAGGTATATGTGTGAGGCGAGGTGTGTAAAAGGGTGAGACCCGCCCCTATTATTGCCCACCCCCTACCCCTCCTGTTTACCCCATTATTGCCCCTTGTTTGCCCCAACACTATTGGTCCCCATGTTATTGCCCCTTGTTTGCTCCTCGTTTACCCACCTTGTTTACCATATTATTGCCCCTTGTTTACCCGCCTTGTTTATCCCACTGTTATTGCCCCATATTCCCTTTATAATCCCATATTGCCCGCCCACACGCCCACCACCTGCCCTATAAAACCTGCCCCAGAGTTGCCCCTATAACACAGCCCCCCTGACAGGGCATTTCTGAAAACAGGTTTTTTCCCCGGGGGGTGGGTTAAGTTTTTTTTTGAGAACGCCCCCACCTCAAAATTTGATACGAGGCGGGTGTAAAAAGTAGAGGTTTTCTGAGTCCCGGGAAATTTTCTAAAAAAATTTTTTTATTTTTTTTGTTTTGTGTGTGTGTGTGTGTTTTCCTGTGGGGGGCTCCCCAAATTTTTCCTTCCCCCATTTTCTGTTTTCCAAATTTTTTTCTCCCTGGTGGGCTTTTATAAGGTGGGCTTTTCCAAATTTTTTTCCAAATTTTTTCTCCCCTGGTGGGTGAGTGGGTCAAGCCCCCAAAACAACCACGGGGGGGGGGGGGGGGGGGGGGGGGGGGGGGGGGGGGGGGGGGGG